>JAEIGA010007718.1_pt1 | contig 16316 bp, 10 predicted proteins | sample 9270691 | NCBI WGS metagenome assembly JAEIGA01 (sample SAMN17057246, study PRJNA624740) | gut metagenome | biome: biome; isolation source: fecal sample | host: Bos grunniens | place: China: Xizang | collected 2019
GCAATGTTGTTTCCCTTTGAGAAACCGTTGTTCTCCCTGCAGGCCATCCATTTGACATTGGGAAAGCGTGCAGTGATGTATTCTGTAGAACCGTCGGTAGATGCGTTGTCAACAACAATCACCTCATAGTCTATGCCTATGGCTGCCTGCTCAAGCGAGTGGAGGCACTGCTCAAGGAAATATTTTACGTTATAGTTGACAATTACAACCGATAGCTTCATTGCGCGTCTTGTTTTGTGTCGTTACTGTTCTGGTAGTCGTCCAGCACCTTGCCTGTGGGGTAGCTGTAGAGCAGTGCACCGAAGCTTATTATGGCGCAGTACATAGCTCCGTTGTATTCAACACCGTAGTACACGAATATATTTATTACAACAACAATGAAAAGCAGGAATATACGCAACAGGCTCTTTTTGCTGTAAAGCTTCAGGAACGAAACGCCATCGAGCTCTGCACCTTTTTTCATTGCGCGGCTGAATCCTTTCAAAGCGAATGGGATTATTGCAATGGTGAGCATTATGGCGCTCACTTCAATGTAGTACAGGTCCTCCCCGGTAAGGTTCATTGCCAATGCACCTTTGGTAAGGAATCCTGTCTCGAATGCCGCAATGGCTATAACCAGAGCGAAAACAGATGTTATAAAATTGAATTTCAACGATTTCAGAACGTTTTCCCTGTTCATTTCATTATAATGTTTTGCCGGTAAATGGCCGGCGGTTGATAATTGAGCTGCCCAATGTCACCTCGTCGGTATATTCAAGTTCGTCGCCTATCGATATGCCGCGGGCAATGACAGAGAGCTTGACATCGTATTGCTGCAGTTTGCGGTAGATGTAGAAGTTTGTGGTGTCGCCCTCCATTGTGGAACTGAGTGCAAGGATAATCTCCTTGACCTCGCCTGTTGCAACGCGCTCAATGAGGCTGTTGATGTGAAGGTCGCCGGGCGACACACCATCCATTGGCGATATGACACCGCCAAGAACGTGGTACACACCCCTGAACTGCATTGTGTTCTCCACTGCCATAACATCCTGTATATTCTCCACAACGCATATCAGGCTGTGGTCGCGCAACGGATTGGCGCAGATGGGGCATATATCAGTGTCCGAAATGCTGTGGCACTCCTTGCAGTATTTCGCCTCGCGCTTCAGCGTTATTATTGCCGATGAAAAGCTTTCCACCTCATCTTCTTTCTTGCGCAGCAGATGCAGCACCAGTCGTGTGGCTGTCTTGCGCCCTATGCCCGGGAGTTTGGAGAACTCCTTTACGGCACGTTCCAAAAGAGCTGAGGGGTATTCCTGGTTCATTGGTTCATCTTCTATTTAACGGTCGCGAAGATAGTCAAAAAAATGCCACCGTGCAAATTGACATCGGTTGTTACTTGATGTCAACAGTGATTTCGGCAGGGAACACACGCTCAGGGTCAAAGTACTCGGCGCAGCTCTCGACCATAGCCTTCATTGTTGGTGTTACCTTGCCGTTGAACACCTCGTTGCCGTTTACAATAACCTTTACAGGCTTTGTAAAGTCGAAAAGTTTTTCGCTCAGATATATTGTTACATTACCCTTTGTCGCAGGTGCATAGCTCTTTGAGAAGAACATCGGTATGTTGTATATCAATTGCGTGGTCGTGTATGTCACATTCTGCACGGTAAGGTTCACCGTGTTCCCTTCAATGCTCATCTCGTAGCAGCTGCGCTCCTCGTCGTTGTTGCGTGAAGTCTCGTTCACCTTCAGGTTATAGAAACCGGTGCGGTGGCGGCCATACATATCATAATCCTCCCAATAGAAATATGTGGGGTGGGCATTGCGGGTGTGCTTTTTGAGCCAGGGGGTTGTCTTCTCATAGTTGATGCTGTGTCCCATATTTGGTACAAGCTCAATGAAGTGGTTGTACAGTTCGGGATGCTTCTTTGCCAGGCTGTCGATTGTCATTGCTGCATTGTATGTCATTGCGTTGCGTGCAAAGCCATAATCCTTCTCGCCTGTGCGCAGGGAAAAGGCAATGTTGGCAAGGTTCTCCATCGGTGCATTCTTCAGTGGCTCGCCGCCGGCCATTGGTCCTGCTCCCGCCAGATAGTCGGCATAGAACGATGCAAGGCGCTGACTGCCGTATCCACCCTCGGAGATGCCATAGAAATAGATTCTGTTGGCGTCGATGTTCTCATTCACAAAAGCCAGGCGCAATAGTTTTTCCCACGCCCACTGTTTGCTCTGTATTGCCCAACGGTAGAGCTCGCCATATCCGTTGGGAATCTGTGGTATGAAGTGGAGTGACGGTGCATCATTGTAGCTGCTGCACAGGCGTATGCCGGCCTCCCATTCGCGGTTCTTCTCGCCCGAACCGTGCATATAAAGGAACAGTGGGTAGCCATCCTGTGGACGGTCGCCTTTCTTTATGAAATAGTATGGCATCAGCGCGTCCTCCTCAAGGTTCTCGGGTAGTCTCCAGTATCCGGTGTCGCGTGGTTCGTTGGTGGCAAATGGTGTTGTGAGTTTCTCCTCCTCCTTGTTTGTCACGGCATTGCGCCAACACTCCCACACGGCTTTGCGGGTAGCTTCAATGTTTGCCGCTTTAATTTTGTCGTTGCCTTTATATTCGGCGTTTTCACCATCAAGCACCTTCGAAAAGAATGTGCTCACCTTCTTTGCCTTGCCTTTTGAAATTGTTCCGGCACTGCAATGGGTTGTGTTGCCTGCAATTGCCGCAATGGCGATGAACGCCGATACTATTATTCTGTTCATTGTGTTTGATATTTTGTGCGAAGATAACCTTTAGTGTACAATGAAACAATTTTTCGGCATAGAATATTGTAATTTAAACAGCTTCTTAAAGCCAACCGGTCATTATAATTTGTGGTTCTTTTGAAAATGTTTTGTTAAAAAAGGTGTGTGTTTTAACAATTTGTTGCGATTGCCCCTTTTTTGCCACAGATGTAATTTTGCAATCGCAAAACCAAGGAACAAAACAAATTATATATGAAAAGAAAAATTACAGCTTTTATTCTTTCTCTCTTTGCGTTGGCAGTGTTTGCCGGCGACCCTTTAGGTATCAGGGAGGGAAACAAGATTATGGGACACGTCGTCGAGGACGGCACCGAGGAGAACATTGCCTTTGCCGCTGTGCTTGTTGTTGAAACAGGCGAGGGTGCAACCAGCAATGAGAACGGACAGTTTGCATTTACCGACCTTGTGCCGGGGAAATATACCCTTCGCGTAACAGCTATGGGCTACGAGACAATGACCAAGGAGGTGGTCGTGAGCAAGGATTATACGGCCGTGGTGCACTTCAAACTTAAAAGTGACGATTTTGTGATTGACGAGGTTGTCGTGTCGGCCAACCGTAACGAGATAAACCGCAAGGATGCTCCTGTGGTGGTGTCGGTGGCAGCCCTGCCGCTCTTTGAGGCTGTAAACTCGGTTGACCTTGCAAAGAGCCTCAATTATGTAACCGGCTTGCGAGTGGAGAACAACTGCCAGAACTGCGGTTTCCCGCAGGTGCGCATCAATGGTCTCGAAGGTCCTTATTCGCAGGTGCTTATAAACAGCCGCCCGGTAGTCAGTGCGCTCAGTGGAGTATATGGTCTTGAACAGATTCCGGTGAATATGATTGAACGCGTTGAGGTTGTGCGTGGTGGCGGTTCGGCGCTGTTCGGCGCAAACGCGGTGGGTGGAACGGTGAATATCATCACCAAGGACCCTGTCAGCAACTCATTCTCCATCACAAGTAACTTTGCGGGCTATGGCGGCAAGGCGTGGGAGCAGAGCCTGGGTACCAATGTGTCACTTGTGTCGCCCGACAACAAATATGGTATGGCCGTATATGCCAACTACCGCAACCGTAATCCTTATGACCACGATGGCGACGGCTTCTCGGAACTTGGTAAGCTGAACCTCAACACCTTTGGCCTGCGTACATACTACCGCCCCACTTATGACGGCCGTTTGAGTTTCGAGTATCACACAACCAACGAGTTGCGCCGTGGCGGCAACAATTTCAATTTGCAGCCCCACGAGAGCGACATCACAGAGCAGACAAAGCACATCATCAACAGCGGTGGTGTCTCCTATGACCACGGATGGGATGGCTACAAACACAAACTCTCGCTCTTTGCATCTTTGCAGCATATTGACCGCGACAGCTACTATGGTGCGCAACGCGACCCTAATGCATACGGAAAGACCGACGACCTCACTTGGGTAACAGGTGCGACATACACTTGGCAAATCGATAAATTCCTCTTTTCACCGGCAAATTTTATGAGTGGAGTGGAGTATCAGGAGAATCGTCTGCACGATATAATGACAGGCTACGACCGCGATATGCGTCAGGATGTACGCATTGGTAGCGCCTTTGTGCAGAACGAGTGGAACGCGCGTTACTTCTCGTTGCTGTTGGGCTTGCGTATGGACAAGCACAATCTCATTGAAAAGCCAATCTTCAGCCCGCGCGTGAATTTCCTGTACAAGCCGTTGAAGGATTTGCAGGCGCGCCTCACTTATTCTACCGGTTTTCGTGCTCCGCAGGCCTATGACGAGGACCTGCACGTTACAGCCGTGGGTGGCGAGGGTGTGCAGATTGAGCTCGCCGACGGGTTGAAAGAGGAGCGTTCCAACAGCTTCAGCGGTTCGGTCGACTGGACAACACGCTTCGGTCACTGGCAGGCAAATGTGCTTGTAGAGGGTTTCTACACAGGCCTGAACAATGTGTTTGTGCTTGAGGATGTGGGTGTGAACAGCTTTGGCCACGCAATCAAGGAGCGCCGCAACGGTGCAGGGGCGCGTGTGTATGGCGCAAACATCGATGCAAAGATTGCACACGGGAAGGAGTTCTCGCTACAAATGGGCTTCACGGCACAGCGCAGCCGCTACAAACAGCCCGAGGCCTGGACCGAGGTTGATGGTGTTGCACTCACCACAAAGCGAATGATGCGTACCCCCGACTATTACGGCTATTTCACTATAATGTCGTCGCCGGTGAAAAGGCTCGACCTCTCGCTCTCGGGCACATATACAGGTTCGATGATTGTTCCGCACTATGCCGGTTACATTGAGAATGACCGCTTGGAGACAACCCCCGATTTCTTCGATCTCAACTTCAAGGCGGGTTACACATTCATCTTGCACGACCACATAAACTTGCAGCTCAATGGCGGTGTGCAGAATATCTTCAACAGTTTCCAGAGCGACCTCGACAAGGGTGAGTTCCGCGACTCGGGCTACTTCTATGGCCCAACACAGCCACGGACGTTCTTTGTTGGTGTGAAGATTTCGCAGTGATACGGCTCCTGAAAGGGTCTGGGACAGGGTGCGCCGTATAATCTTACGCACCCTTTTTGTGTTTTTTGAATATCGTTGTATCTTTGTGCAGAAAACATCAACAACAATGAGCACACCAATTGTAAAGAACGCGCGCTTTATAATAAGCAACACCGACATAAAGAAATGTCCACAGGACGGAAAGCCTGAGTATGCTTTCATTGGTCGTTCCAATGTGGGAAAATCGAGCCTCATCAACGCATTGACAAACCAGAAGAAACTGGCGCAGACATCGGCAACACCGGGAAAGACACTCCTTATAAACCACTATCTCATCAACGACGAGTGGTATCTTGTGGACCTTCCGGGCTACGGCTATGCAAAGCGCAGTAAGTCACAGAACGAGCAGCTTGAGCACATAATCTCAAGCTATGTGCTTGACCGTGAGCAGATGACACTTTTGTTTGTGCTCATTGACTGCCGTCACGAACCACAGAAAATTGACCTTGAGTTCTTCCAGTGGCTTGGCGAGAACGGGGTGCCTTTTTCAATAATCTTCACCAAGGCCGATAAGTTGGCAAAGAGCGTTCTTGCAAAAAATATCGCCGCCTATAAGGCCAAGCTGCTCCAGGAGTGGGAGGAACTGCCGCCGGTGTTCGTCACATCGTCCGAGAACGGGCTGGGCAGGAGTGAAGTACTCGGCTATATTGAGACTGTGAACGCTACCCTTTGAAAAGGGTAAAAAACGGATTTTTGGCAAGTGTATATTGATGCACTTGCCTTTTTTTTGAAAAAACGCGCGCTATTATTTAATATAGAACAATTTTTTTTATATCTTTGCACCGGTTTTTGTTAAAAAATCGAATAAAAACTTAATATTTATTCTTTTTGTAGAATGACCACGTGCTTCGGCGCTGCTTTGCAATTTGAATATGGCAAGGTGGTGTTGCGGTGTGTGGGCATCTTTGTATGTGATAAAAAACAACTTTTTATAAATGAGAAATAGATTATTTTGGCTGTTTGTCGTTCTCTGTACGTTTATGGTGCAGTCGGCCTGGGCACAGTCCTTCAAGGTTCGGGGTAGGGTTACCTCATCCGAGGACGGCGAGGGTATGATTTCGCTCACCATTATGCAGAAGGGAACATCAAATGGCGTAGTTACAGACTTTGACGGAAATTATGAGATTGAAGTCAAGGGAACCGATGAGGCGCAGCTACAGTTCTCCTATGTGGGTTATACTTCGCAGGAGTACACTGTCAGCAAGGAAACAAAAGTGTTGAATGTGGTGATGGATCCCGAGCAGACAACAATTGACGAGGTTGTCGTTGTTGCATATGGTGTCCGCAAGAAGGGAACAATCTCGGGTTCGGTATCTACCGTGAAGGCCGATAAACTTGAGAATGTGCCTGCCGTGAGCTTCGACCAGGCTCTGCAGGGTGCCACACCTGGTATGACCGTAATCTCAAATTCAGGTGAGCCCAGCAAGCCGGCTGTCTTCCAGATTCGCGGTACAAACTCAATCAATTCGGAAACATCGCCGCTTTTCATTCTCGATGGTGTGCCCATCACAAGTTCCGATTTCAACTCAATCAGCCCGAGCGACATTGAGTCCATCAATGTGCTCAAGGATGCTTCGTCAACCTCAATCTACGGTGCGCGTGCCGCAAACGGTGTGGTGGTTATCACTACAAAACGAGGTACCTCGACCGAGAGGGTTGACATCACTTTGCGCACCCAGCAGGGATTCTCGAACCTTGCCCACGGTGAGTGGAATATGATGAACACCCGAGAGAGAATAGATTTCGAGAAGGAGCTTGGTCTTGATACCGGACAGGATTATAACATTCTTGGCCAGACAGACATCAACTGGCTCGATGTAGTGTTCAATGACAGGGCGCAGTTGCAGAGCTATGACCTCTCTGTGAGCCACGCTACCGACAAGATGAACTACTTTGTGTCGGGTGGTTTCTATGACCAGGAGGGTATTGCACAGGGATCGACTTTTGCACGTTACAATATGCGCTCGAATGTTGATGTGAAGGTTGCTCCGTGGTTGAAGATGGGTACCAACACTATGTTGACATATGAGGAGGTGCAGCAGGCCGATGACGGCGAGTATGCTCTCTACACTCCAATTTCGGCTTGTCGCTTTATGCTTCCTTATTGGAATCCATACAAGGAGGACGGCTCATTGGCATCTTCAAAGGACGGTAGCTGGAAGGGTACTTCGTACAACCCATTGGAGTGGATGAAGAACAACCCTCTGCTTAACAAGAAGTACAAGGCGCTGAGCGTGATGTATGCCGAGGTGACTCCGATACGCAACCTCACAATCCGCTCTCAGTTCGGTCTGGACTACTCTCACTCGACAGCCGATATGAAGTCCTATCCAAGTTTTGTGGGTAACAATGGCGTGGGTGCTGCCGGCCGCAGTTCATATACAACCGTGAATCTCACTATCACAAATACCATCAACTACAAGTTCGATATCCAGCGTTACCATCATTTCAACGTAATGCTTGGTCAGGAGGGTGTCGACTACCGTTCCGAGGGCTTCCAGGTGGTGACACGCGGACAGAACAACGATTCTTTCACTTTGCTTTCATCGGGAACCAGGGCGGCGTCGTGGGCCAATTCATATTCAAGCCACGCGTTCCTTTCGTTCTTCGCTCGCGGCGAGTACAACTACTACGACCGTTATTATACCGATTTCTCACTCCGCAGCGATGCTTCTTCGCGTTTCGGTAAAGGTGGCCGCTGGGCTACATTCTGGTCGCTTGGCTTTATGTGGGATGTGCGCAAGGAGAAGTTTATGCAGTCTACCAACAAATGGCTCACAAACGCGCAGTTGGCTTTGAGTACAGGTACATCGGGTAACTCCTCAATCCCCAACTATGACCACCTTGCACTTGTGGGCAGTGGTGCCAACTATATGGGCGTTGCGGGTATCGCGCCGGCTACTCAGGGTAACGAGAACCTTAGCTGGGAGCAGTTGTGGACATCGAACCTTGCCATTCACCTTGGATTCTTTGGTCGCATCAATGCCGATATTGAGCTATACCACAAGGAAACCACAAAAATGCTTATGCTTGTGCCACAGTCTTATGTAAACAACGGTTTCGGTACACGTTGGGACAATGTGGGTGCAATGATTAACCAGGGTTTTGAGGTCTCTTTGGGTGCCGATATTGTGAGCACAAAGGATTTTATGTGGAATATCAATGCCAATGCAAGCTATAACCACAACGAGATTACCGAGCTCTACGGCGGCCTTGACGAGTATGAACTGTCAAATACATCGACAAAGCTCGTTGTCGGTCATCCGATAGGTGAGTTCTATATAAATAGGTACGCAGGTGTGAACCCCGCAAACGGTGATGCTCTCTGGTACGACAAGGATGGCAACATCACAAATGAATTCAGCGAGGAGGACAAGGTGCCTGTCGGTAAGAGCTACTACGCTCCCTGGCAGGGTGGTTTTGGCACTTCGATGAACTACAAGGGTATCTCTTTGAGTGCGAACTTCAGTTGGGTTGCCGACCGATGGATGTTCAACAACGACCGTTTCTTTGAGGAGAGCAACGGACTCTACTCGGCATACAACCAGTCGAAACGTCTGCTCTACAACCGTTGGAAGGAGCCGGGTGATGTTACCGACATTCCACGTTATGGCGTTACACCACAGATGGACTCACGCTTCCTTGAGGATGCATCGTTCCTGCGCTTGAAAAACCTTATGGTTAGCTATGATTTCCCACGTGCTTTGGTTGGAAAGATAGGTTTCATAAACCGTGCACGCCTCTATATGCAGGCACAGAACCTTTTTACTTGGACAAAGTTCAGTGGTCTCGACCCCGAGTCGACAAGTAACGTCTACAAGGCGCAGTACCCAATGTCGCGCCAGTACACATTTGGAGTTGAGATTACATTCTAAATTTAGGAGAATCTATGATGAAGAAGACAATTACATATCTATTATTGGCAACGATGCTCATTATTCCGGTGTCGTGCCTCGACAAATTCCCTGAGAATGCTGTGCCTGAGGACTCGGCTATAACAACCATTGACGAGGCCGACCAGGCGGTGGTGGGTATATACTCATCATTCCTCAGCGGTGCGCTTTACAGCGGTTATCTCACACTGCTGCCCGATATTCAGTGCGATATGGTGTATGCCGTCAACGGTTACACAAACACATTCGGCGATGTGTGGCGTTGGGAAATTCTTGCGACAAATTCACAGATTGAGGCAGTGTATGGCTCACTCTACTCTTTGATTGGAAACTGCAACTTCCTTCTCGACAATGCCGAGAAGCTGGAAAAGACGCTCACCAACGATACCGAGCTCGACCGTCTTGAGATGTACTGCGGTGAGGCTTACTTTGCACGTGCTCTTGCGTACAGCGAGCTCATAAAGCTCTATTGTGTCGACTACAAGAGCGATGAAGCAGCCAAGAAAGAGCTTGGTGTCGTGCTCAAGACAAAATACTATGAGAACCAGCCAATCAAGCGTGCCTCTCTTTATTACTCATATCAGCTGGTGCTCAGCGACCTTGACAAGGCAGCCGAGTTGCTGAAGCTGGATGACGATTACGACCCGGCTGTCGACGGTTACCTCTACAACAATGCGGTCTATTTCAACGAGTACACCGTGTATGCCTTGCGCGCACGCGTAGCGCTATATATGCGCGATTATAAGGAGGCAATCAAGTACTCGTCAAAAATCATCGACAGCAATATGTACTTCCTTTCAAGCGTACATTCACAGATTGATGGTATGAACTACTACGAGTATATGTGGCAGTACGACCTCTCGTCCGAGGTAATCTGGAAGGTGGGCTTCACATCAACCAACTATGGCGGTGCGCTTGGAACAGTGTTCTGGAACTATGACTATTCATCGTTCAAGCCCGATTATGTTCCTGCCAAGTGGGTGCTCGACCTCTATGGCTCGAACGACCTGCGCTACAATGCCTTGTTCTACGAGGCACAGACAGGATATAGTCACGGTCTTACCTGGCCTTTGCTCTACAAGTATTGGGGTAACCAGTCACTTTACAGCGAGGCGCAGTTGCTGCAGGTATCTATGCCAAAGGTGTTCCGCCTCTCCGAGCAGTACCTCATCCGTGCCGAGGCTTATTGCAACCTCGAGACTCCCGACTATAACAAGGCCGGCAAGGACATCACAACCCTTATGGCTGCGCGTTGCACCAACGGTTCGGCTGCACTGAATGCCAACAATGCAATGGAGGTTATTGAGGAGGAGCGTATCAAGGAACTTTATATGGAGGGCTTCCGCTTGCAGGACCTCAAGCGTTGGGGTAAGGGATTCGAGCGTACTCCTCAGGACCAGTCATTGTCAAATGGCAGCAGCCTGAAGGTGGAGGCAGACAACCCGCTGTTCGTGTGGCCTATTCCAAGGCACGAGTTGGAGTCTCCGGGTGCCGAGATTGAACCAAATGAAAGTAACAACAGATAACAGCAACTGGATATGAATATGAATATTATATATAGACTATCAAGGAATTTATTGGGTGTAGCCATTGCTGTTGCTGTTGCAGGCAGCATCGTCGGCTGCAATGAGAATTGGATATTTGCTCCTTCAACCCCCGATTATATACAGTTCTCGGACACGCTCTATGTGTTGCCTGTGGTTGATGACGAGGAGTATCACAACGTGCCGGTGGTTGCCACCAAGGCCTGCGATTATGACAGGACAGTTGCCGTGGAGATTATTGACGCGGCCAGCAATGCGATAGAGGGCCGCCACTATTCACTTGAATCGAATACTATCACCATCAAGGCCGGTGAGCTTGTTGGCAATGTGCGTGTGCGCGGTTATCACAATAACATCGATGTGTACGACTCACTGGGATTCAAGCTCAACTTAATTATCCCCGAGGAGCTGCAGTGGGATTTGTATGGCACCGAGACCAATGTGCTGTTGCAGAAGGCCTGCAAGTTCGACATAAATGCCTTTACAGGATATTGTGTCCTGACATCGACATATATTCTGAACTACACGAACACCGATATGAGATTGCTGGAGTCTGAAATTGACCCCGAGGAGGAGAACACCATTATCCTGAGGGATTACTTCTTCGATGGCTATGATGTGAAAGTGAGGTTTAAGCCCGAAGATATTATGAATCCGCTCATTGAGATGGACGACCAGGTATTCGGTCCAACTTCAGATGCCTTTGGAACACTCTATGGTGACGGATTGATTAGGCTGTATCAGCCAACGGCATACACATCATACTTCAGTAGTTGTGAGAAGTTCATTTTCCAATATATGACACTCTATGTTCCCGGTATGGAGGAAGGTTACAACACCGTTGGAACATTTATCAATGCAGTGGAGTGGATTAGTGACGATGAGGCCGAGAGACTTAAACGCGAAGGATATTAAAATAAAAATAAATGAATATTATGAAATATATTAGCAAATGGTATATTGCCTGCCTTGCAATGGCTTTCTGTTGCTTGGTATCGGCTTGTTCCGAGGATGAGGAGCAAGCACCTGTAGAGGTGTCATTTACAGCACCCGGTGAATTTGATATGTCAGCTCTTGACAGTTGTGAAAGTATCATCAATTCGTTTGAACTTACTGCAAACGGCGCTTGGAGTCTTTACAGCGACAAGATGTGGGTTAAACTCTCATTGGAGCGTGACGGTTGGTACTTCAACGACCTCAAAGGTGGCGAGGGTGTCCACACTGTGTATATAAAAGTGTCCAACGATGCACGTGATTTCGACGATGCTCAGGCGACAATCAGCCTTGTGACCGATGATAAGACACAGAACGTGGTGACAATATACCGCAAGGGAATGGAGCACGCCTTTGCCCTTTTGTCGAGTGAAGACGAGGTTATTGACACAATTAAGATTGGCACCGGTGCATCTGTTCTGGTTATTCCTGATGCAAATTTTGAATACTCTTTGCTCTCATATCCAAATTGGCTCGATGAGCCACAGGCTTTCTCCGGAGGTATTTCAATGGATGTATCATCACCATACATACCCTATGAGCAGGAAGGAACCGTAAGGTTCGGTAATCTCAACGACAGTGTATTCTTTGAATACCCTATAGTTTATACCGGAATGGACCCTAATGTGTTTAGCATCGATGGTGAGTACACCCCTTGGAACTGGAAGGTATCCCTTGACGGTAAGACCTTTGTACAGGAGAGTTTGTCCGCTTCGGGTGAGAATGCCGAGGTAATAGTTGAGAACACTCTGCAGTTCTCTGTTATGTGTTTCCATTATGACTATAAACTGCTTTCGCTTCAGGTGAACGATGGAAAACTCGTGTTGATTGATGAGAATGAATCCTGGATTCTTGCATCACAGGACGAAAACGACCTCTCACAGCTGAGTGTCTCTGTTGCAGCATTGGAGTCCGGTTCGCGTTCTGGTTATCTCTTTGCCGTTCCCGCTGCAAAGTACAATAATTTTATGGATTCTCTTGCTGTCAGCAACGATGTCGAGACATTCATCGACAGCAATGACAATTATGTGGTAGCGGAGATTCAGCAGAAGGAGTTCAGGGACACAGATGGCTTTATAATTACCGACGCTAACGGTGCCGACGTATCCTGCATTGTCGAGGAGGAGTATTTTGAACTGTTTAAGAGTGACTTTACAATTGAAGATGTTATGGCCTGCAACCTTGTTCCCGGTGAGAGCTATACAATTAATTCAAAATTGACAGCCGAAGACTGGGATGGCAATATAGCCATAGTTGAAAGAGACGGCGTTAACTATAAATCTCAATTCCTCTCAAAATGGGGAAGTCCGAAATCCGTTATTGGCGAAGATGGTACATACAGCTTTACCATCAATGTTCCTGCAACATTGGACAAGATGGTAATAATGCGCTTGTATAATACGGGAAATGTAAATGTCAAGGCTCTTGTCATCAGGCCTGTGGCAGAATGATAAATGAATGGGATTATGAATAGAGTACGGATATATTTAATGTTGTTGCTGATGTCGCTCACAGGAGTGACGTTGGTTGGCTGCACCGAGGATGATGATATCCAGCAGGTGCAGTACGGCTATGTCCAGTTCAAAGTGGGGCAGGCTAAAACAAAGGCCGCCGACAAACCTGAGCTTGTGAATCTTGCCGATGCAAAGAAACTGAAGGTCGTTCTCAGATACAACGGTCAATCAATCGAGCAAACCCTTCTGCTCAACGCATACAACGACGAGAATGCCGAGTATGGCTTGCGTAGCGACAAGTTGAGTCTTCTTGCCGGTGAGTACAGCCTTGTGAATTACACGCTGTATAACAAAGTGGACGTGGCGATACAAAAGAGTGATGTCAGCGATTGCTCTTTTGAGATTGTACCCGGCGGCCTGTATGTGCAGCACATCTCACCCAATGTAAAATATGAGCGTGGCCGTGTGTCGTTCAAACTTGTAAAGGAGTGGGCGCAGACACGCAGTGCGGGCGAGGACGATAGCTATCCTTTCAGTGATATCAAGAGTGTTGAAATCAGAGTACAGAATATATCTACAAAGGAGATTACAACCTTTGAGAAGATTCCTGTGGTGTATACCGAGGACTTCAAGCAGGGTGCCGACGAGGACTTTATGAAGGGTTTTGATGAGGAAGAAGCAAAACTCCATCAGGACATCAATGCCGAGACAGCGTATGCTTTGTGCGATACAATCCTGTGGCTCAATACCGGTGAATACCGTATTGTCGACTGTCAAACCTTCTCCGATAAGAAGGGAAAGACACCGCTTGGGGTTGAACTGGACAACACCGGTAAAACCTTCAAAATTGAGAATGATGCCGACACAAAGGATGTCAATGTCCCCATCAACCTTTCTAAGGCTGCCGAGTATATAAAGGATTACATTGCGCTCAAAGAGATTTGGGAGGCTCTCGACGGTCCTAACTGGAGCTATGCCGGTGATGTTTATGCCGATGGTGTCAACTGGTACTTCAACAAGGATATCGATATGTGGGGCGACCAGCCCGGTGTGCAGCTCGATGCTAACGGACGTGTTGCGACAATCTCGCTCGAAGGCTTCGGTCCAAAGGGTGTTGTGCCCGATGCCATCGGCCAGTTGACCGAGCTTTCAATCCTCTATCTCAGCAGCCACTCCGACCTCTTGGGCGGACACCTTTTCGGACGCATAACACCCGATATGACTGCTGAACAGATGAATGCAGTGCGTATGGACTATGCCGACAGAGTGCTCGACAAGGATTTCCGCACAGGCTATTCCGATATGTGGCAGAAGACTCTTGAACTCGACCCCAACGAAAAACCCATCAAGAAAGGTATCTCTTTGAGCGGAATCCACTTCGGCGATATGACAAACGGCATTGTAGGTGTATCAAAGGCTTTGCAGCGCTGTACCAATTTGCAGCAGTTCTTCATTGCCAACTGTCCCATTGAAGTTGAGAGCTTCTTCCGTGACATTGAGCCAGCCTCTCCTTACTATGATGAGCGTGAGTCACTCAAGTGGGAGAACCTCACAACGCTATATGACGTGGAGATTTTCAACTGTCCAAAGCTTACATCACTCCCAATGGAGATGCTTACATCGCTCCCCGAGCTGCAGATGCTCAATGTGGCAAGCAACAAGGGTATATCGGGCGAGCAGTTGAAGGCCGATTGGGAGGCTATAATCGACGGTAATTGTGGCGACAAGTTGCAGGTATTCTACCTTGGTTTCAACAATCTTAAAGAGACACCAAGCCACGAATATCTCGAAAGAATGACCAAACTTGGAATGATTGACTGCACCAACAACCAGCTGGAGACAGTACATCCATTCGGTAAGGATATTACTCTTGCAAAGGTGTACCTCGACTACAACAAGATTAAGAAGTTGCCTGTTGCTCACGATAAATACTTCTGTGGTTTCTCACAGCTCGAGAGCTTCAGTGCCACACACAACGAGATGACCGAGTTCCCCGATATATTCAATGCAAAGTCGGTGTATGTAATGCAGTCGGTGGACTTCTCATACAACAAGATTTCAAGCTTTGAGAATGGCGAGAACTTCAAGGGTATCAACTCATCGGCAGTGAATATCACAAACAACAACCTTGAGACATTCCCCGGAATTCTTTTTAAGAAAGGTTCTCCAATGAACCAGCTCATTCTTGCCGGCAACGGTATGAAAGAGATTCCCGAGGGTTCACTGGAGGGTGAGTATACATACCTGCTCGAGGCGCTCGACCTCAACAACAACTATTTGAGCGAGCTCCCCGATGACTTCTACGCGCGTACATTGCCCTACCTGTCGGGTCTTGACTTGAGCTACAACCGTTTCTCATCATTCCCCACAAAGCCGTTGAGCATATCTACCTTGAGCCGTTTCTTCATCCGCTACCAGCGCGACGAGAACGGTAACCGCACACTCAAGGAGTGGCCTACCGGTCTCTACACCTGTCCTTCAATGGCTATATTCTTGATTGGTGGCAACGACCTGCGCAAGATTGAGGATACCATCTCGCCATACATTATGTACTTCGAGATTGCCGACAATCCGAACATTTCAATCGATTTGTCATCAGTGTGCGACTACATATATGCAGGATATTACACCCTTATATATGACAAGACACAGGATATCCGCGGTTGCGATGCCCTGGACCTTGAAAAATGATATTAATTCAGATTGGTTATGATGAACAGAATATATAATATAGCATTAGGTTTGGTTCTCTGCTTGTCTTTTGTTGCCTGCATTGAGGACGAGGAGAAGGAAATCTACTTTTCTGTGGACAAAACAGATGTTACATTTGGTGATGTAGGCGGAACAGATGTTGTGAATGTTATGAGCAACGACAGTTGGACGGTGTCTGTTACAGAGCCCTGGTTGTCTGTATCACCCGCGACCGGAGTAGGAAATGCTGTCTGCACAATTGTTGTGGACTCTTCGCTTGTGAACGATATACGCCAGACTGCAATCCGCTTTACACCAGCGACACAGCCAACTGTGTATGTGAAAGTCAATCAGATGGGCTATGACAAGAAGATTCTCCCCGCAGACAGCGTGATATCGATTGAATCATCGGCAAAACTGGAGGA
>JAEIGA010007719.1_pt1 | contig 16316 bp, 13 predicted proteins | sample 9270691 | NCBI WGS metagenome assembly JAEIGA01 (sample SAMN17057246, study PRJNA624740) | gut metagenome | biome: biome; isolation source: fecal sample | host: Bos grunniens | place: China: Xizang | collected 2019
AGATCCTTCGCTTCGCTCAGGATGACAGGGGTGGTTTTTGACAATGGGGCAGGGCGTACGTCATCCCATGATCGAATGGCGTCATAGGCTTCGCGCGAACCATAATATGCCTCAAACTTAGCAGGATCATTCTCTACCCACCACTGCGTACCCATGCCTTTCTCAAAGGCGTAGGGTTTCATGAAGGCCTTGACCGCCCATGCTGGGGCCAGGAAGGCAAGAGAATAGAACCACGGGAGCTTCGACTTCATTGCAGCGAAATATTCGTCAAGCGGAGTGTATGACCGGAAATGGAGAATCTCATCAAGCCTGTCTGCATCTGTGTACCACATTCCGTGAAAGTTCTTAAGCGCAAACCACTGAGGTTCAAAGACCTTTTCTGGACCTGGCAGGCCCAGTGCCGAGAGCAGGCGTGTCATGAATTCATAGTTTGTCATGCGATACTGTCCGCCGCTGCTGATATTATATGCCTTGTTCCAGAAGTCTTCCGGAACCCAGTCCTCACAGACCTGAGCCAACAGTCGCCCTGAATCTTCGATAGTAGCCCATTCCAGCACTCCACCCATCGGAACATGGAAGGCAGTCGGATTTACAACACTCAGAATACCGGGATAAAGGATGCCGGACTGTCTCAAAGAGACCCAATATGAAAGGCCTGCCGATGCAAATATCTCCTCAGATCGGATCTTCGACAACGCATACATATCAAACTTTGCAGGATCCTGAGGTTCATCTGAACCACCCCAATGATAAGGAGGATTTCTGTCACCATATTGAGCAACAGAACCTATATATACGACTTTGATTTCGGATGCATTGGGCTGAGCAAGCACAGCCTTGACAACATTTTCTGCTGCTGTAACATTAACCTTTAGAGTCTTCTCGGGATAGTAGTCGGCTGCAGGAGAAACCATCCCACCTACATGCAGCACATAGTCGGACCCCTGAACCCCTTTAAGGACATCATCATAACACGTCAAATCTCCCCATATGACCGTCACATAAGGGTTTGAAATATATGGAGAGAGTTTTTTACGATTCTTTCTGCTGTCACGGGCGAGCAGCCTGATACGGAATCTTCTTCTTTTCAGAAGTTCCTGAAAACCAGCCCATCCCATATTTCCCGTACCGCCAGTCAAAAAAACAGTCTTATTCATAAGCTATTTCTATCTCAACCAGTTTGAAGGGTTCTGAGGCACCTTATCCTTCCATATCTCAAAATGAATCTGCGATGTACCATTCATGATATCAGCCGTACCGAGCTTCTGGTTTGTCTTTACCTTATCGCCTTTCTTGACACCGACACTTCCGAGCTTGCAATAGAAAGTGAAATAAGTGTTTCCATGCTGAACCAGAATACACTGACCATATGTAGGCATGACAAACACATCCAGCACCAGTCCATCAAAAACACACTTTACTTCCTCTCCATTCTCCACTGCGATATCAATGCCCTCATTAGGCGGAAGCTCCAGGTTCTTGAACACAGGATGATATTGTTTTCCAAACTTACCGACAAGAACTCCGTTCGCCGGCCACGGCAGCTTACCCTTGTTGTTTGCAAATTCGCCTGAAAGCTTTATGTCCTGTGGGTCATCCTTTTTTGTACCGGCCGACGGTTTTCTGGTATTTTGCGCAGCTTCAATCTTTTTCTGAATCTCTCGATTAAGCGCTTTAACCTCCTTCTTCTTTGCCGCCATCTGACCTTCGATCTTCTTACGGTCTTTCTTCAACTGCTGAACAAGGTTATCCGCTTCCTTTTCATCCTTACGAAGGTCGTTCAGCTCCTTCACGCGAGCTTCCTTCACAGATACTGCCTCCGCCTTAAGCTCATTCAAGATTTCTCTCTGCTGCTCGAGATCTGACTGCTTATCGCGTATCACATCAGCATCAGAACGTATCTGACTGGAAATGTTCCTGAAATATGCAGCACGTCTGAATGCCTGTCCAAGATTATCACTGGCAAACACATACAGATACCACACATGAGGGTCTCTATATTTATAGGCACTGCGTACAAGCCTGCCATAATAATAGATAAGCGTATCAACTTCCTCCTGAAGAACAGCTATTTCCCTATCCTTGATCTTGATGCTGTCGCTGAAAGACTTTATTATCCTGTCACTTTCTGCGACAAGCTCTTTTCTGTTTGAAATGTTCTGACGCAGCATGCCAAGTCTGGCAGTAGCATTGGAACTTTGAGCCTTGATGCCGGCAATCTGCTTGTCAAGGAGAGATATTTCCTTCTCCAGCTGGGCTTTCTTATTCTTCTGTCTGGTAAGGTCCTGGGCTGACAGTGATGCTGCAGCCATAAGCATTATCATCGACATGCAGACAAGAAGATTCCTCATGAGGTTTTTCATTTACCTGCCTCCTTTCTCCTGGATTCAACTTTTTCCTTCAATCCCGGCAGCTGGTCATCTTCCTTCTGCAATGCCAGATTCCAGTAGACAAAAGCCAGATCATACTCTTTCAGGGCATACAAGACCTCAGCATAATGATCAAGTATGACAGCACTGTCCTTTCCTCCATGCAACATCGCATTCTTAAAGAAAGACTTCGCTTCCTGAAGATCACCACGCAGATATAATATCCAACCGAACGTGTCCAGATATGTTGCGTTATCCGGTTCCTCTTCTATAGTCTTCCGACTCATTTCATATGCCTTCTTAAGGTCCTTTCCCTCTGTGCTGAGATAATAGGCGTAATTGTTCAGCACATATATGTAGTCAGGATTGATCTTCAATGCCTTGTCATAGGCCTTGTAGGCTTTCTTGTTTTCCCCAAGTAAATGATAGACGTCACCCTTTGTAGACCACGCCCTGAGCGTCTTCGAACTATCATTTGGGGCCAGTTCAAGGACTTTGTCACAAATCTCGAGAACCTTATCGTAGTCTTTGAGATTATAGTCTCCGACACTGGCCAATTCAAGGAATGTGGTCTCATGCGGAAAACGTTCAAAAGCCTTGCGTCCCTCCACAGACAGATCTTCCCATCTGTTATCATACATCAGGAACTCGACAAATGTCACATTAGCGTTATAACTTTCCGGATATCTGTCAATACATTCCCGGAACTGATGAACAGCCTCATCGTTACGTCCTGTATAGAAGTAATAGAGGCCTCTCAGATTATAAACAAGACTGTCTTCGGGATGAATCTGGGCAAGCTTGATCATTGTCGTGTCAATTCTGGACTGGTATCTTCTGATAAAATTGGGATCAGACTTTTCCACCAATGCGGAAAGATACTCAGTCTTTTCCACAGAACCGGCCGCAGGGTTTTCCACATAACGGTCCAATGCCGGAAAATATTCATCATAACGACGGAAAATCCTGCTGGCTTCCGCTCTTCCTATCAATGCTGGAGAATATGAGGAATCCAGTTCTATCGCCTCATCATAAAATCTTATGGCTGTAGTATCATCATATTCGGATAATTCAAGGTCCGCAAGAATGGTCAGCACATAAGGAGAGGAATACTTGCTGTTGTATCTACGCAGATGTTCCACCGCTTCCTCATACCTTCCCATTGTGTACAATATTCTATACGCATATACGGCAAGGCCTTCTGTTGGGCCGAACACATTCTCTATGTCATTGATGGTCTGCAAAGCCTTTTCGTAATCTTGCTCAGAAACATAGAGTTCAACTATTTCAAGATACAGATCATAGTTCTTAGGAAAATCAGCCATCAGTTTCTCATACATATCGATGGCGACTTCGCGAGAGATGAATACATATAATTTGGCAAGCCTGTAACGATACCAGAAGTTATCCGGATCAAGATCCACAGCCTTCTTGAAGCACTTCTCGGCCTGCTCAGTGTCAGAGGCATATATCGCTATCTGGCCTAAATAATACCATGCGGCATCAGAGGCCGGATCCACAGCAACCACATCAAGAAGGATGTCGGATGCTTCCTTAAACTTCCTTTCGTTGAACTTTTCCACAGCCGAAAGAGTCATATTTTCAAGTTCACGTTCAACATATGACTGACAATATGCTCCAATCGAAAAACTGATCAACCCCGCAAAAATCAATATTATATACTTACGCATTTCCGTCATTTATTTATAGTTATGATTCGTATCATAAAACATACAAAAATAACACTCTAATTCGGGAAAAATGCAGAACTTTGGAAAAAATCTGCGCAAGATGCAACAAAACGGGCCCTGATTGCATCTTTTTGAGCGCACAAATAACGGATATCATTCAGGGCCTAGCAGTACAATTGTGGCGGAACTAATTGATTTACAACTGATACAATCATGTATCGAAGGTGATCGCGCGTGTCAGAAGGTCCTGTATGACCGTCTGGCCCCTCGTATGTTCCCCATATGTATCCGATACGTCGGTGACAGGATGCAGGCCGAGGATGTGCTGCAGGACGGCTTCATCACGTTGTTCAGCAAGCTGAGCGACTACAAAGGAGAAGGTTCCTTTGAAGGATGGGCCAGGAGGATCTTTGTCACGACTGCATTGATGAGTCTCAGAAAGAAGGATGCACTGAAGATGAGCGAAGAATTGGATTTGGCGCGTGGAATGAAGGCAGAGACGGTGACGCAGACGCAGAATCTGGGATACAAGGAACTGATGGAACTGGTCATGTCACTACCGCCCGGATTCAGAACGGTCTTCAATATGTATTCGATCGAAGGCTACTCCCATAAGGAAATCGGAGAGATGCTGGGGATCAGCGAAACAACATCAAGGACACAATTGAGCAGGGCAAGAATCTGGCTGCAGAATAAAATAAAGGAGAGAGAAAATGTTTGATGACAACAATATAGATAAAATGATGAAATCCATTCTGGAGAATGCGCAGGAAGATGTCCCTGCACATATCTGGGAAGGGGTTTCCGCTGGCCTGGACAAGGTTGCCAAGCGCAAGGCTGTCGTCATCTGGTGGCGACGCGCCGCGATAGGTGCAGCAGCCGCTGCTGTCATCGTTGCTGGTTTGATGTTCACCAAGGGTGGATCCGGTCAGATATCACAGAGTACAAATCCACAGAACGGCGAATTCATCGCTGTAGTTGAAAAGCCATATGCAAGTGACACGACTTCTGCTGATGGAGTCACTCCACCGGAGGAAGTGCTTATGGCCCACGCAGAAACACCGAAGACCGCTCCATCTGCCACATATCACCGCCCATCCAGCATAATTCAGGCTCAGGAATCTGTTTCCTCTGATGTAGAGGTAAAGTCTGAGGATGAGCAGAAGGCAAAACCTGAAGCTGAACAGAAGGGAAAGCCTGATACTGATACCGGTAAGTCAGTACAGCACCCAATAGCAGAGGATATGTTTTCCGAAGATGATTGGCAGATGACTGCTCCGGCTAAAAGGCATAAGGCTTCACTCGTACTATCCGGCATTACCGGAACCAATAATCTGCAGAACAGTGCACGCTTGAGCTTGATGAAACGTCCGTCTTCAGTATCGGGTCCAGCAAAGACAGGCATAACCGAGACCAGCACAAACACAGCATACGGCATCCCTGTATCGGCAGGTATAGGAGTAAAGTTTGACCTTAACGACAGATGGTCGTTGGGAGTAGGTGTCAACTACAGTTATCTTACACGAAAATTCTACGGTACTTATACGAAGGCGGACAACAATGGAGTAGAAATCAGTTCGACTTCTTCAGACATAAGGAATTCACAGCATTTCGTGGGAATACCGGTCAATGCATACTGCAATATCCTAAACAACAAGCATGTAAATCTCTATGCATATGCTGGTGGCACAGTAGAAAAATGCCTTTCTGACAAATACGATGTCATGAGCACCAATATTGTCCACACCGAAAAGCCTGAAGGAGTACAGCTATCAGCGAATGCCGGCATCGGAGTGGAATTCATGCTAGGACAACACATCGGACTCTATGTGGACCCGAGTCTCAGATATTATTTTGACAACGGTCAGCCTAAGAGCATAAGGACAACACAACCACTGATGCTTGGACTTGAAATGGGATTCAGAGTGAGATTATAACGATTGAAGGCAGGGGTTAACCTCTGCCTTCAATTATATTGCGTGCGAGCGTATTCGCACATATGAATTCTCTCAATTCCGCACAATCTGTATTCAGAATCATGTTCTTGTCACCCTGCCACAACAGCGAACCCTTGTACATGAAAGCTATCTTGTCACCTATCTCCAGGATGGAGTTCATATCGTGCGTATTTACAACAGTAGTCATATTGAATTCCTTGGTCAGACTGCTGATCAGCTCATCAATGACTATCGATGTATACGGATCGAGTCCCGAGTTCGGTTCGTCACAGAAAAGGTAGCTCGGACTGAGAGCAATCGCCCTTGCGATACCGACACGCTTCTGCATTCCTCCACTTAATTCGTTAGGATATTTGTTGTCAGAACCGATGATATTTACCTTCTCCAGGCAATACTGAGCTCTTTCCTTTCTCTGCGCATAGCTCCAGTCGGTAAAGAACTCCAGCGGGAACATCACGTTTTCAATCACCGTTGCAAAGTCGAAGAGGGCACTGCCCTGAAAAAGGATGCCGATATCCTTTCTCAACATACGCTTCTCCTTGTCCTTCATGGCCGAGAGCTTTCTCTCTCCGTATGAAATGTCTCCGCTGTCTGGCTCGAGAAGACCTATCAGGTTCTTCAGAAGGACGGTCTTGCCTGAACCGCTGGCTCCGATTATCATGTTGCATTTGCCCGGTTCATACACTACATTGATGTCATTGAGTACAGGAACGCCGTCAAAACTCTTATTTAGATTTTCTACCTTTATCATCTTCGTTTCTTTTTAATAGAGCATGAGCTGAGTCACCATCAGGTCAAAGAGCAGGATCAGGATACTTGTAGTGACGATGGCTGTTGTACTTGACTTACCCACTCCCAGAGAGCCACCCTTGGCATAATAACCATTATAGGCAGCAATGGACGATATGATGAAGCAGAACAGGGACATCTTGAAGCAGCTGTACCAGATGTAAAAGCCGTTGTAGAAAGCCTTGATACCTGTTATATAAGAAGCTGTAGGGATAATCTGAGTGAATTCGACAGTAAAGTAGCCGCCCACGAGTCCTAAAGCGAGACTAAGAAGCATCAGAAGCGGACTGAGGCAAGTCGATGCCACGATTTTAGGAAGAACAAGGAAGCCAGCGGAATTTACACCCATCATATCCATCGCATCAATCTGCTCGGTTATACGCATACTTCCTATTTCTGACGCTATGTTGGATCCCATCTTTCCGGCAAGAATCAAGGCAATCATGGTCGAACAGAATTCGAGAATAAGACTTTCTCTCACCATGTATCCCACATACATCTTGTCAATAAGGGGATTTTCAAGATTTGATGCTGTCTGAATCACAAGGACACCTCCGATGAATACAGAAATCACTCCCACCAGAAGGATCGATGACAAGATCAGCTTGTCTGACTCATTTATGAATTGACGCCAAAAGATTCTCCACCTTTCAGGCCTTCTGAAGACCATTTTAAGGAAGAGAATATAGCTTCCGACGGATATAAACATTTTTTTTAACATGTTTAAAATAAATTTTAACTTACAAATTTACCACATTTTTCTTTTTTTTAAACAGATTGTCGACTTATATTCCAAGATTTGGGCATTGTGACGCATGTTTAATTTTTAATAAAATCTGTGTTTTATGCTCATCAACATTCATTGTGCCAAGTGTATCGGAATAGATGCCGTTCCGGTAACCGTTGAGGTTAACATCTCTGCAGGCCTAGGCATACATTTGGTTGGACTTGCCGACGCGGCAGTCAAGGAAAGTCTTCTAAGAACAATAACAGCATTGCAGTCCTTGGGCTTCCGTATTCCCGGAAAGAAAATCGTCATCAACCTTGCCCCTGCCGACATGCACAAGAAAGGCAGTGGCTATGACGTACCTATCGCCCTGGGGATAATTGCGGCTTCAGGACAAAGGGAACTTCCGTTGCTGGAGAAATTCATGGTTATGGGAGAGCTGGGTTTGGACGGTGGCGTGAGAGGTATACCGGGAGCTCTTCCTATCGCTGAGCTGGCCACACGGGAAGGATTAGCCGGGTGTATTCTGCCTTCGGGATCTGCTATGGAGGCTTCGGAATACAGTTCCATTGACGTATACGGAGTAGATTGTCTTGAGGATGTACTGCATATATTGTCCGGAGAAGAGTCTTCCGATATGCTGATAAGGAACCGCATTCAAGTACCCACCTGCACGGAATGCCCGGAAAGGGATTCATCTGTTATGGACTTTTCTGAGATAATCGGACAGGAAGCGGCGAAGCGAGGACTTGAGATTGCGGCGGCAGGCGGACACAACGCGATTCTCATCGGCAGTCCAGGAAGCGGCAAGAGTTCGCTGGCAAAGGCGATGGCAGGGATTCTGCCGCCAATGTCTCTCGAAGAATCATTACAGACCAGCAAGATTTATTCTGTAGCAGGAAAAGGGAGTTCGCTGGGAGGCCTGATGAAGCAAAGGCCGTTCAGAGCTCCGCACTACAGCGCCTCTATGGCAGCCCTGATTGGAGGGGGAACTGACAACATAATGCCTGGTGAGATCTCGCTGGCTCACAACGGAATACTTTTCGCCGACGAATTCTGCGAAATGCCCAAGAAGGTCATGGAGGCCCTTCGAGGGCCGATGGAAGACAGAAAGGTGACGATTTCACGCCTCAAGTCAAAGGTGGAATACCCGGCAGACTTCATGCTGGTTGCAGCCACAAACCCTTGCCCTTGCGGATACTATGGAGAGGGTGACAGATGCACCTGCACTCCGGCAAAGCGTCTGGGCTACATGTCAAAACTCTCTGGTCCGATCATGGACAGGATCGACATACAGCTGGTCGTTTCCAGGGTCGATGCTCGTCGATTGGTCAAAAGAAAGGCAGCGGAATCGAGTGCCCTCATCGCTGCACGCGTACTGGCTGCACGAGAGATTCAGAAAGCCAGATTTGCTGATGAGGGAATATTCTGCAATGCGGCCATGGACAACCGGCAGATAGAGAAATACTGTCCCTTATCCGCAGAGTGTCAGGAACTGCTTGAGCGCATCATCGAACGTATGGAGCTATCGGCCCGGGCTTGCTCGCGCATCATCAAGCTCGCCCGTACGATAGCAGACCTGGCCGGTCTTCCGGACATCCTTCCGGCGCACCTGTCGGAAGCCGCATCGTATAGATTTCTGGACAAGCAGAATGTATTTGAAGTCTGACGAATTGCGGCAGTAATGAAGAAGTTTTTTTATGGAAAACCGGCAAATGATTTATCTTTGCAGCATGAAGCATGAAATCATCATAAACGGTGTCGGAGACCTGGAAAGGGCTGCGGCCGAATTCCTCGAGAAGATCGGGAATAATACCCTTGTGGCATTCTTTGCGCCTATGGGCTCAGGAAAGACAACATTCACTACAGCAATATGCAAGGTACTTGGCGTGACCGATCCTGTCGGCTCACCTACATTCGCAATTGTAAACGAATATATGCGAGCCGACGGAGAACCGATGTACCATTTTGATTTCTATAGAATCAACAAGCTCCAGGAAGCTGTGGAAATAGGTCTTTACGACTACCTTGACAGCGGCTGTCTATGCATTATGGAGTGGCCGGAAAACATTGAAGATCTTCTTCCAGAGGAGACCTTGAAGGTAAGCATACATGTCAATGCAGACCAATCAAGAACCGTAAGCTGGGAGGATTAATATGCTGACATGTGAGAAATGAAGCCGTTGATTTTCAGCGGCTTCATTTCATTATCCACCCATATGGCAGCATCACCTCCAGCGACAGAAGTCAACCCGACATAAAGCATGCCATCTACCACCACCAATGACCGCCCTCCCATTGACATAAATCCCTGAGGCATCTCCAGAGATTCACCTGACCTATAGATAATCCCATCAGACAACATATCAGGTGCATTGAGAACACTGCATACATCTTCCTGGCTCATGCATACAGATGCTACGGTATAGCCTGGAGAAAACATATGTACCAGCTTAGTCTCATTCCATAATCCACTGAACAGCGCTTTCCCCTTTTGAGAGATCACCCCTTCAATACTCAGCCCATCTCCTGAAACAAACCGGCAATCAACCATATCAGAACCAGCCGGAAGACCAAGGGAGTTCATTTCATCCCCCACAACCAATACGGGTGTCGGTATCCCAACCATCGACGCCACATAACACACATGATCGTCATGAAATATAATATCCCAGACCTTCCTGATATCTTCCCGCACAGCCACCTGGGTAATACTTCCACCCATATAATGGAAGTATCTTTCCTGAGCATCATTACCATCACCTATCGTTTCACAAAATGCAAAGCAGTATCCTGCATCACTCTGTTGGATCCTCGAAAAAGCATATCCTGACGGCCGTTCCAGCAGTACCTCACCATTCTTTCTGAAGGCAAATCCACGACCATCCCGATGTAATCCAAGCGTATATACATCATCTCCATCTACAGTCATTTCAATGATCATCTCCCTTCCGGCATATCTGAAAAGAGGTTCACCATTCTTCTTTATTATGGTTTCCTCATTTGTCGAGTAGTCCGTATATAAAGAGTTTCCTACCATACGATGCATATCAGGGTCAGCACTGACTTCGTATTCTTCACCAACAGGCACCTTCATCATCGGAACACCGTTCGCAAACACCACAAGCGAACACTTCACACTTCCTTTCTGTTCATCCGCCTTCCAGTCATAGCCTTCCGGATAGTCTACTCCAACAGCATACCATACTCTCTTCCCCACTCCAGCGCCACTTCCGGATCCATTGCCAGATACTATGCTGCCAGGACCAAACCAGACATCATCACCCGGATCGACATCACCACCGATTTCCTCAAGACCACATGAGGCTACAATCACAACTCCTGCCAATAACTTTAAAATCTTCCTTTTCATCGTTTTTGCCCCAAAGGAACATATAAGAAACAAAACGGCAACATCCGCTCGTCACAGATATCGCCGTTTAGTCACATTTTTCTTTTTCTTAAAATTATTTCTCTTTTTTTACATTAGCTTGATTTTTTTGCAGCTGATGGATAATTAAAGGTTTTTAAGTAAGTTTGGAAAAATAAACTTAGGCATGAAAGATATTTCAACTCGTGATTACCAGTACTTTGCATTTATAAGTTATCAGCATAACGATGAAAAATGGGCCAAATGGCTTCAAAAACAATTGGAGAATTATAAATTACCCACTAATATTCGCAACCATCGTCCTGATATACCTCAATATATAAGACCTGTATTCCGCGACAAATCTGACCTTTGCGGCGCCAAGCTTCATGATAGACAGGAAAAAGTATTATTTGGAAATGTAAGCTTTCTACCACAACGTGATGAAAGCTTACATAAAGGACAAAAGAGAAGAAATAAAGATTATCTGATCAAATAGACAAGAGACAGGGAACATGTATTCGACAAATTCATTTCATCCATAGGAAGTACATATGCCAGATTTATTTCGAAAGAGCCCAGTGAAATTCCACATCCTGCCGTTAACAAGGATTGAACCTTTCCATAGCCAAGCCTTCCTCCCATTCTTAATGAAAGCATCCCGCTGTACGAATACGATAATCCTATTGACGTTGCCATTGCGTCTTCGCTCATAAATTCATACTGAGTGTATAGACCTATATCATGGATATCATATAGCGATCTACTGTATGATCCTCCAGCAGAGAATGCAATGGGCATGTCATCTAGAACCTGTCCGTTATTATTCCAGGCAAAACCCCAATTTTTGGCACCAACTGCAAACTTAAAATCAGATATACACGAGGTAAGAAAAACATCTGTTGTTACTGCCATATCAGAATACTCTAATGACATGATATTGTCAATAAATCCCACATTCAAACCTACTGATAAATAGGGTAACATCTTATATGACGAGCCGACCTTTATATTATAATTCTTCGGTCTGTATTGCCCATTATGATTACCATAATCATCATACAAATCATATGGTATCCCTAAACCACCAGCAAAACCTGCCGCAACAGACAATTTTTCAGTGATGCATAATGAACCAGAAATCACTGCCCGATGTTCCTTGAAGGTATTTGGCTGCCAGCATCCATATGAACATGCTGCAGATGCCTGTATATCAGAAAAAGCCATCATCGCCGGATTGGCAAACACTGAACTTTCAACATTATCGGAAACCACATCGACAAAGCCCAAAGAAATAGTCTTAGGATCCATATCAATATTAACAACAGGAAGAGTTTGAGCAACCGAAGCCGCAGTATTTATCATCAAAGATATTACAAGTATCTTTTTTAGTAAATTCGTCATCATCTTTTCAAGATTTGTTTTTCTATACACACGCCATCACCATTAATTGCCAAATGATACATTCCTGATGGGAATTCTCTCATGTCAATCTTTATGTTCTTAAACGGATCTATAGAAAGACTTCTATCATATTCTACATTTCCGGATTGAGAGATTATCTTTATGTTTGCTGATGTACTCTTGGGAACACTTATATTAAGAAAGTCAACGACAGGATTTGGATATGTCAATACCTCAGTGCCATTTCTGACAGCAACCTTAAACCGCATTTCTACAGAAGCTCCATATGAGTCAGATGCTGCCATGACCACTTCTGTGACGCCATAATTCATTGCAGAAATTAATACATTATCTCCCTCCTGTGACATAATCATAACTGAAGGGTCTGAAAAATAAAACTCATATTGCAGTTCACCGGCATCTGGATCGACAAAACAATCAGAAAGATTGATCTTTATGCTCTCTCCCAAAGAACACAAGACAGAGTCCTCCACACAATAATTCAAATATGGCGACATGTTAGCTAACAATTCATAATGTATCATATATTCAGACACAGCTCCAAATTCATCTGATACGGAAAGTACTGCTTCATACTCTCCTTTAAGGTTAGCATTTCCAGATATGGTAAAGGAATATACACCGTCATCGTTTTGATTTAAATCTCCGATAGAAATTGCATTCCTTACTGATACTTTACATCTATGGTTGTCAGGGTCGCTGATTTCAAACATACATTCCACCGATTCGTGCGCTCCAACCTTAATGATTTCTGAAATGTCTTGTAACGGTTTAATGACTGGAGATCCGTTTTCCGGTATTTGAATAATCAGTGGTTCTGACATTGGTGACATATTATTATTTCTATCATAAGCAATAATGGAAACATAATATGTCTTTCCCATCTGAACTTTTGAAAAATCCACCGACAAGACATCACCAAGATTATGGGGGCTGGTCTTCACATCAATACATTCTACTCCAGGAGGGATTGAAGATACACCACCTTGCAGATCCGTCATAGATTTAGAAATAAATACTCTATAACCATCAGCTTTTATTTCATCCTGATCCGCTGTCACAGTCCATTCTAAATGCAAACTTCCATTTTTATAGATAGCATTCAGATCTTTTACAGGGTCTGGTGCTATATTGTTACCAAGAACCATTGAACCTATTGCATCTACAAGGGGACCTATTATATTTGAATCCGGGAAAGTTGGGTTGGCTCCGCCAATTAATCTCTCCTTCAGATTCTCTGCAGTAAAACCCAAACCTCCATAATAAGAAACCAGTAAAGCTGCAACACCTGAAACGTGCGGACATGCCATAGAAGTACCCTGAAATCCACCATATTGATTATCAGGCAATGTACTGTAGACCAAACCATTGAGAAATCTAGCATCACCTCCTGGTGCCGAAATGTCTACCCAATCACCGTAATTTGAATACTTTGCCTTTTTACCATTGGGTCCTATGGCACCAACAGAAATGACTGGCGAATAAGCACCTATCGGATCAGCATCCCATCCTGAATTACCAGCAGAGAATATAACGACTCCCCCTTTCATTGGACCTGTCTGATTTCCATTTTCATCCACTCCTGCGTATTTAATGAAATAGTCTATCGCTTCTTTAAGATATTGTGGAATCTCTGATTTTGCTTCACGATAAGAATTATAAACAAAACCCCAACTGTTCTGGGCAATTACAGCACCATGATCAGCCGCCCATTTTATAGCAGGAGCTCCGTTGACAGACTCATCCTTTTCTCCTCCTGCATGCTGAAATATCTGACAAGAAAGCAGGCTGACACCTTTATTACCCAAAGCATGATTTCCCCCTGCGATTCCAGCAACTCCTTTTTTATTATTATTGACAGCACCAATCGTACCTGCAACATGAGTTCCATGATCATGAGGGGTCAACACCGAGTTTCCATTTACAAAGTTATACCCTCCTATACAATTCGCTGCAAGGTCTTCATGATTTTGATCAATACCTCCATCTATCACAGCAACAATGACATCTTCATTACCCGTTGTGTAACGTTCCCATACTGGAAGGACATTGATATCTGCTCCCATAAAATGGTCAGAAGACAAGCTTCCATCATTGGAGTAATGCCATTGCTGATTCAGCCATGAATCATTAAAACTATCAGACATCACTACAGGGAGCATGGGTTCCACTATTTCAATACCTTTGAAATCCATAAAGCCGTTAGAGGCTTTGGTATATGTCAAATCAGAATCATAGTTTACAATATACCATTTATGCAGACCTTCAGCACGTGTCCTCTCTTCATACTTATCAGCGTACGGAAACATTCTTTTTAAAGAAACTACGCCCAATAACTGTTGCAATTCATTGAATTCTGAAGACTTTGTAACAACACGGCTTTCCATTAAGTCATTTTCAATTTCAGCGAGTAAAGCATCATCAAACTTAATAATTGCAACACCACTGACTGCTGTTTCTTGAATCGGAGTTTCCTCTTGAACAGGATCCAGAATATCTTGTGAGCACGATAAAAGAAGTGTGCATATAATAATACTATTCAAAATGCGTCTCATACCTTGCTTTTGAAAACTCCCCGACCGAAGCCGGGGAGAAATGTTTCTTAATAAATTCTCTTAAGTTCAGACTTCAAGTCGTTAAATTCGTCATAAGAAATGGAAGTCTTTTTATTCACATCATACGCCTCTATCTCACCCTGGAATCTTTCAATATATCCACCTAGCTCACCATTACCTGATACTCCCCATGTTATAATCTGAATCTGATCTTCATCACGCTCCAGAACCCAGTCTCCACTTTGAAGAATTCTTGGAAAACTATCAGGATAATTATCAAGATTTTCTTTCATAAGGTATGCAACAAGTGAGTTTGCAAGGTAGTAATACTCGTAAGATTCTGTTGCCCACATATAATATGCTGATGCATATGGGCCGATATTTGTGCTCCAATACCAGTTTGTGGAAGAAAATTCAACATCACTAATTAAAGCATAAGGCTGGTTTGAGTACGATTTTGTTGTAAAGTTATACTTGTAAAGATCACCCTGGACTCCATCTTTATCAAAAGCAACTGTATATAGCACATACTCTGTAGTAGGATCGAGGTAATTGACACTGCTGATATAATTGTCGCCAGGTGTACATCTGTCATCCCCTTTAATTATTGTCTCCACAATCTCCATAGTTGTCATTCTGTCCGCAGCAGTCTTATCAATTGAACCGTAATAATAGTAGGCAACATTTTCTGAAAGTTCCCATTCAAAAGCTGCAGAATCATAAAGCACTGTAACGTTAACAGGTTTAGCGACACAATTGCTCATCCAAGCAGCCTTCTGAGAAATCATCAATTCGATTGACTTGCTTGATGATGAAATGACGACAGTCGCACTTCTGTCAGCAGCTGAGTAATTTGTAGTCAATGACTTGGCAACAATAGTAACGTCTCCCGTTCCATTAAGTGTTGACAATTCCACCCAATCTGGACATCCAATGATCTTCCATGTATCATTACTGTTAATATTAAATGTAGCTGAAGATCCTGCTGATGAAGAGATAATTAGATTTTCTACACTTACATTAAGAATTTCAGCAGTCTTTGATTGGATAACATTGATGCTACGCGATATTGAACCATCATCAGTAGTTACCTGAAGTGTACACTCCCTAGAATTTAAGGAACTGTTTTCAGAAGCCGACAATACAATTACTTTATCTCCATCTCCAGTAGATGGGGTAACCGACAGCCATGCCTTGCCACCAACAATTGTCCATGATGTATTGGAAGAAATCGACAAGGATTGAGCACCGCCTTCATCAGAAATGGCAATCTCTGAAGCAGAAACTTCCAAAGCAGGAACAAATGGTTCTTCTTCTTTCTGGCATGATGCAAGAACAGCAATAGAGAGCGAACTCAGTACAAATAGAAATAAACGTTTCATAATCTCAATAATTTATTAGTTTAACTTATGTTTTCTGACCATATAGAGAC
>JAEIGA010007720.1_pt1 | contig 16316 bp, 13 predicted proteins | sample 9270691 | NCBI WGS metagenome assembly JAEIGA01 (sample SAMN17057246, study PRJNA624740) | gut metagenome | biome: biome; isolation source: fecal sample | host: Bos grunniens | place: China: Xizang | collected 2019
CCTCTACCGAGGCCCTGAGGCCTTCAATCTTCAATAATATATCGTTTGCCATATAGCTTTTATTTTCTAAGCGTTCTTTCTGTAAAGTTTATACCATGTGAACAGAGACCAGATGCCGTTGACCAGATATAGGCAGCTCACCACCGGCATGAACACCAGACCCGCCTTAAGGTAAAGCGTAAGGTTGGCGATGTTCACAAATAGCCATGCAATCCAGCAGTCCCATTTCTTAAGCGCCGACAAGGTCTGGGCAGTAAGTATGAGCACGGTCACGCAGCAGTCGAGGTACGGAAGCGGGTTGGCAGGGAAATATCCCACGAACCACTTTGTTCCCATCATGCTCATCAGCCAGCCCCATACCACGGCCAGAAGCAGCACCAGCACGACAATCAGTCCCCTCTGCGGCCATGTCAGCATGGAAACCTTCAGTTCACCGGTCTTTTCCGAACTCTCCTCCGACTTCTTCGGATGGCTCCAGCGGTATTGCCCCATTATATTGATACCCAGCGATATAGGCTGAAGCAAGAGATTTGCGTAAAGGTTCTTCTGCCAGAACATGAAGAACAGCAAGGCTGTGTACATGTAGCCGACATAGAAATTATACCTGCTGTTTCTGCCCGCCAGAAATACAATAGTCAGGCCGAAGACAGCCGACAGCATGTCTATCAGCAGCACCGGCTTTCCGCCTAACTCAAACAATATCACATTCCAGAATTCCATCATCCTACCGATCCTTCAAGAGACACCTGCAGAAGCTTCTGCGCCTCGACGGCGAACTCCATCGGAAGCTTCGCAAGCACCTCGCGTGCATATCCGTTCACAATAAGACCTACAGCCTCCTCCGGCCCTATACCTCTCTGGTTGCAATAGAAAAGCTGATCCTCGCTGATCTTCGAAGTCGTAGCCTCATGCTCTACCACAGCCGTCTTGTTGGCGTTCTCGATGTAAGGGAAGGTATGAGCTCCGCACTTGTCACCGATAAGAAGACTGTCACACTGCGAATAATTTCGCGCATTGTCCGCGCCAGGAAGCATCTTCACAAGACCACGGTAGCTGTTCTGGCTGCGACCGGCAGAAATACCCTTGCTGATGATACGGCTGCGGGTATTCTTTCCTATATGGATCATCTTCGTACCTGTATCCGCCTGCTGGAAGTTATTGGTCACAGCAACGGAATAGAACTCGGATGACGAGTTGTTGCCCTTGAGGATTGTCGAAGGATATTTCCATGTTATCGCCGATCCTGTCTCGACCTGCGTCCATGAAAGATGACTGCCGTCACCCTTGCATATTCCCCTCTTGGTCACGAAGTTGAAGATACCGCCGCGGCCCTGCGCATCTCCCGGATACCAGTTCTGCACGGTCGAATACTTAACCTCCGCATCCTTCTCCACGATGATCTCCACCACCGCCGCATGAAGCTGATTCTCGTCACGCATAGGAGCCGTACATCCCTCCATGTAGCTTACGTATGAGCCCTCGTCCGCGACAATCAGCGTCCTCTCGAACTGTCCTGTGCCCGCCGCGTTGATACGGAAATAGCTTGACAGCTCCATAGGGCAGCGCACGCCCTTCGGGATATACACGAACGATCCGTCACTGAATACGGCCGAGTTGAGGGCCGAATAGAAGTTGTCGCCGACAGGAACGACCGACGCGAGATACTTGCGCACAAGGTCCGGATGCTCCTTGACGGCCTCTGAGAATGAGCAGAAGATTATGCCCTTCTCGGCCAGAGCCGCACGGAAAGTCGTCGTCACCGACACTGAGTCGAACACGGCATCCACAGCCACTCCGGCGAGGGCCGCACGCTCATGGAGAGGAATTCCGAGCTTGTCGAAGGTCTTCTCGAGCTCAGGATCGATTTCCTTCGGCCTGTCCTCATCCTTCTTCGGCGCCGCGTAATAGATTATGTCCTGAAAGTCAATTTCAGGTATATCAAGATGGGCCCACTTCGGCATAGGCATCTTCTGCCAGCGGCGGAAAGCTTCAAGACGGAACTCGAGCATCCACTCCGGCTCATCCTTCTTTGCCGAAATAAGGCGTATTATATCTTCATTGAGACCTTTCGGTATGAACTCCTGCTCCACGTCGGTGACGAAGCCATGCTCATACTCCTTGTCCGCAATGCTGTCCAATATTTCCTTGTCTTTACTCATATCTTACAGATCCCTCGACTTCGCTCGGGATGACATTTTAAAATTCGGGATGACATTTTAAAATTCGGAATGACATTAAAAACTGCTATCCTGCAATGTACGGACCACATAAAGTCCGGAACATGCAAAGATAGCAGTTTTTATTGTAATGTCGCGCAATCAGCGCACTCTATCAGAACTCAAAAACGACAGGAACAGTCAATTTCACACTCTTCTTCTGACCCTCCTGCTCAGCCGGCTTCCATTTCGGCGACCTGCTGACAACCTTCACAGCCTCATCATTCAGTTCAGGATGAGTTCCGAACAATGCGTGTACATCTCTTACGGAACCGTCCTTATGGACTACAAACTCGACAACGACAGTCCTGATGTCATCCTTCACACCCTCAAGAGCAGGTACATTAAGCTGAGAATTCACCCAATATGTGAAATCCGCCAGAGTTCCGCCCTGGAATTCAGGATTGATCAGACCGGCCTTGCTTCTGATCCTGGCATTGCGCTCTTCCCATCTGAGCTCCAGCTCATTGAGAAATTCCTGCTGCCTGCGCCTGAAATCTATGCGAGGATACTCCGGTTTCTGTCCGGCCGGAGTTGCTCCCTTGGAAGAATCAGAAATCCTTTCCTTGAGCTTTCCCTTCTTGAACTTGCCGACCATAGTCGCACCGCTCCTTCTGTAAAGAGTATCTGTTCCATGATAGTTACCGTTCCTGTAATCTCCTGCGACAACGATGCCGTTATCTCTGTAGAGACGTCCGTTGCCGGTAGCCTTGCCTTTCTTGTAGTCACCCCAGTAAACCTCGCCGCTTGGCCTGTAGCAGACGCATCTGCCCTCAGGTCTGCCTTTGACGAAGGTTCCGAATACAAGTCCCTCTTCATAGGAATAAAGTACTCCTTCACCTGCCGGCCAGGCTCCCTCATAGCGTGCACCGCCCTTGAGTTCCTTCATTTCTACCTGACCATGTGCAAAAAATGACACTGATGCCAACAACACCAATGTCATTATGATAGATTTCGTCTTCATAGTGTGGACCGTTTAGAATTTGGTTCTAAATTTAGGAAATAATCCTCTAAAGACCAAATAATTCCGGCATTACACTTACAAAACGTACTTATTTCTTCTCGATATCCTTGAAATATCTGTATGTGCTTACCTTGAGTTCGCCTACTGCAAGCTCGTCAGCAACGATGATTCCATGCGGATGTGCCTGAAGGGCAGAGAGTGTGCACTTGTGTGAATAAGCACCCTCGACAGCCTCCTTGAGGGCATTGGCCTTCTTGTGACCGAATGCGAGCACGAGAACCTCCTTTGCATCCATTACAGTGCCGACACCTACAGTAAGAGCTGTAGTAGGAACCTTGCTGATGTCGCCGTCGAAGAAACGTGAGTTGACAAGGATTGTGTCATATGTAAGGCTCTTCACGCGTGTACGTGAAACGAGAGAAGAGAAAGGCTCGTTGAAAGCAAGATGTCCGTCCTCGCCTACACCACCCATGAAAAGGTCGATTCCGCCTGCCTCTACGATCTTTGCCTCATAAGCAGCGCACTCTGCAACGAGGTCCTCGGCATTTCCGTTGAGGATGTTGATGTTCTCCTTAGGAACGTCAACATGGTCGAAGAAGTTTCTTGCCATGAAAGAGTGGTAGCTCTCAGGATGCTCCTCAGGAAGACCTACATACTCATCCATGTTGAATGTGATTACATTCTTGAATGAAACCTCGCCAGCCTGATACATTCTGATGAGTTCCTTGTATGTTCCGATAGGAGTTCCGCCTGTAGGAAGTCCGAGTACGAAAGGCTGGTCTGTGACCTCAGCCTTAGCCTTGATTCTGGATACGATATACTTTGCAGCCCAGATTGAGCCCTCGTGTCCGTTCTGTTCAATAATAAGTCTCATATCTATAAATGTTAAAACAATTTCACAAATACCTCAATTGCCTGATATTCAGCCATACCAAGCTCATCATACAGGCGTGCTGTATTCTGGGTCCTCTCCTCGGCTCTCTGCCAGAACTCACGTGGGTCCTCGCCTGGGAACGGAACGATATCCTTCTGCGAGAGATGACGATAGATAGCGTGACGCTTCTTGATCACCTCATCCGGGCTGAGCGGAACCGCCATGTCAACCTTGCCGAGCTCCCACTCCATCCATGCGCCTCTGTAGAGCCATACGTGGCACTCCTCGAGCCACTTCTCGCCCTTGAGCTGGTTGATGGCCTCGAGCACTGCCTCTGTGCAGACGCGGTGTGTGCCATGAGGGTCGGCGAGGTCGCCTGCGAGATAGATCTGATGCGGCTGTACCTTCTGGAGAAGCTCTATGATGATATCGATGTCCTTCTGTGTCCTTTCACCCTTCTTGATGCCTCCGGTCTCATAGAACGGAAGGTTGAGGAAATGGGCGTTGGTCTCGTCATTGAGGCCGAAAGACCTCACTGCCGACTTGGCCTCGCTGCGGCGGATGGCTCCCTTGAGTTCGAGAAGCGCGCGCGGCTCAGGCTTGCCTGGCTCCTTTGAAGCGATGATTTCCTTCACCTCGTCGAATCTGTCGCCGAATCCGAGCTCGCGGGCAGCGTCCATATGCTGGAGCACCACGTCATCGTGCACTGCCACATTACCTGAGGTCTCATATGCCACATGTACATCATGGCCCTGCTCTACGAGACGGATGAATGTACCTCCCATGGAAATCACGTCATCATCCGGATGCGGCGAGAAGATGACAACTTTCTTCGGATATGGAGAAGAAGGAACAGGCCTTGTGCTGTCGTCAGCATTCGGCTTTCCACCCGGCCATCCCGAGATTGTATGCTGAAGGTCATTGAAGACCTTGATGTTGATCTGGTCATACGGACCAAACTGCTCGAGCAGTTCGCCAAGTCCGTTAGCGAGATAATCGCCCTGAGAAAGCTTGAGGATAGGCTTATGAACCTGCTCGCAGAGCCATACCACGGCCTTTCTTATGAACTTAGGAGTCCATTCGCATGGGCCTACAAGCCATGGAGCCACATTTCTGGTAAGAAGGCTGCCGGAGTTCTCATCCACATAGAATGAAATGTTGCCGTGCTTCTGAAGGAAGGAAGCAGGACATGCAGGGTTTACCGGATCCTCGACAATGTTCTTTACCACCTGCGCCTTGTCCTCACCCCAGCCGATGAGATATATCTTCTTCGCTGTCATCATTGTAGAGATGCCGAGCGCGATTGCAGAATGCGGAGTCTCGTCGAGATTTCCTGCGAAATTCTTCGCCTGTCTCTTTCTTGATCCATACGAAAGATGGACTGTCCTTGTACGGCTGTTCTCCGAAGCTCCTGCCTCGTTGAAACCTATCTGTCCATTCTCTCCTGTTCCCATGACGAGAAGATCGAGTCCGGATGCCTTGGCGTCATATGCCGCACAGAACTCTGTAACAAGATCTATGTCCATGATTTCAGGAATCTTAGGAACATGTACATTCTCAGGCTTCACATCGACCTTTGAGATAAGTTCTTCATAAAGCCTGCGGTTGCGGCTCTGTTTATCAGCCGGTGCAGGATAATATTCATCGATGGTGTAGATCTCGACGTTGCTGAATGAAACCTTTCCTTCCTGGTACAGCTTGACGAGGTCTCTGTAGAGGATTACAGGTGAGGATCCTGTACTTAATCCGAGACGAAACACTCCCTCTGCAGCATTGATGGCATCAGCAATCTTGCCGGCCATTACCTCACTTGCTACCTCCTCGTCTTCGAGTATATGAGCAGGTATTCTCTCGTAAGTGTGCTTGATTCCGTTAGGAAGGCCAGCCTCGATCAGGCCACCATCTCTAGGCAATGTGAACTTTTTCATATTTTATGCAGTTAGTTTTATTACAAATATCATCCGAGTTATCATAGCAAAGTTAATAAAGATTATGAATTTCCCATCATGAAGTCAGCATAATTATCATTTTTACCCTAATAATGAACTTTTTTCATAAAATATAAAAATATTCAATATCTTTGTGAGGATGTCGTACTGACAATTTTATCAAACAACTATAACCATGTTCAAAAAGATCGCTAATTTCTACAGCATCAGCGCGCCTTCAGTCGAGAAGGTTCCTGCAGATCAGGTAGACAAGAAGTACAAGAAGCTCAGATTCCAGGCATTCGTGGCCGGAACCATAGGCTACAGCCTTTACTATGTCTGCCGCACATCACTTAACGTGATGAAGCAGCCTATCATCGACTCCGGCACTCTCGACGCTACACAGCTCGGTATCATCGGAGCTTGTCTCTATTGGACTTATGCAGTGGGCAAATTCGTAAACGGCTTCCTTGCTGACCATTGCAATATCAAGAAGTTCATGGCTACTGGTCTGCTTATCTCGGCAGTCGCAAACTTCATCATGGGACTTATCGGTGTATGGAGCGGAGCTGCAAGCCTTACAGGCTCACTCATGTTCATCATGTTCGCAATCATGTGGACTCTCAACGGATGGTCTCAGTCAATGGGATCGCCTCCTGCAATCATCGCGCTCTCGAGATGGTATCCGCTCCGAATCAGAGGTACGTACTACGGATTCTTCAGCGCATCACACAACTTCGGTGAAGGTCTTTCATTCATTTTCGTGAGCCTTATCGTGGCAGCAGCCGGATGGCAGTGGGGTTTCTTCGGAGCCGGCATCGCAGGTCTCCTCGGTGTTACTCTCATCGCGTTCTGGATGCATGACAACCCTGAAAGCAAGGGATTTGCACCTGTAGAAGTCCTCACAGGCGAGATGACCCGGGAAGAGCTTGACGCAGCAAACGCAGCCAAGGCAGCGGGCTCTGCAGCAGAGAAAGACGAGGCAAACCGTATCCAGAAGGCGGTTCTCCGCAACCCTGGCGTATGGATCCTCGCTGCAGCAAGTGCATTCATGTACATGAGCCGCTACGCAATCAACGAGTGGGGTATGTTCTTCCTCCAGAAAGTAAAGGGCTTCGAGCTTCAGGAAGCTGCATTCATCATCGCAGTCAACACAATCGCCGGCATCATCGGTACAGTCTGCGCAGGATGGATTTCGGATACAGTATTCAAGGGTGACAGAAAGTGGCCTGCTCTCGTTGCAGGTATCTGCGAATCGATCTCTCTCGTACTCTTCCTCTATGGCGGCGACAGCTGGATCATCAACGTTCTTGCAATGGCACTCTTCGGTATCGCAATCGGTGTCCTCATCAGCTTCGTCGGCGGTCTCATGGCCATCGACCTTGTTCCAAGAAAGGCGACAGGAGCGGCCCTCGGAATCGTGGGTATGGCTTCATACGCTGCTGCCGGTCTCATGAACATCGTCAGCGGATGGCTCATCGACGGTCAGGCCCTCAGAGACGAGGTTACCGGCGAGATCCTCCAGTACGACTTCAGCTACGTTTCAATATTCTGGGTAGCTGCTGCGACAATCTCATTCCTCCTCCCTATCCTCAACTGGGGAAGAAAGAAGCAGGAAATCTAAGATTTCTACATAAAACAAAAATAATGGCGACCCTCGGGCCGCCATATTTTTTTATTTCATCTGCTTCATCTGTTTATAGACACGCACCACATCATCCGCATCCACCCCATCTCCACGGGACTCGAACATGAAGACTCCCTTGTATCCGCATTTCTTAAGATTGCGGCAGAAAGCCGGCCAGTCTATCACTCCGCGGCCGCTCAAAGGAAGCCAGTGCTTTTCATCAACACGGTCATAATCAGATATATGGACTGTTCCTATCCTGTCACCTACCTTGGCAAAGACATCATCATGCCCATCTATCAGAAGATGGTTGGTATCGAAGCATATCTTCACGTTGGGAATATCCCTGGTAAGGTAATCGATCTCATCGGCCGTCCTTCCCGGGCATGTACGAGGAAGGATCTCCACGCATAGCTCGGCATCTATATCCGCTGCTGCGAGAGCCAGACGTCCTATCGAATTACGTGCGCATTTAAGGCGGTCAGCACGGGTATTCGCGTTCTTTATATTGTCGGCGCCCGGATGCAGGACAAGCACCTCCGGGCTGAATATGCCCGCCAGACGAATCATCTCCTCAAAGAACGACACAGCCTCCTCCCTCTTCTTGGGATCGATGATCGACACATCCCAGGTCGAGCTGTACGGAAGATGCACGGACCAGACCCTCAAACCGGCCTCCTTTATGTCCTTCAAAGCCTGGTAGGCCTTGATATAGACCTCGTTTTCAGGCTGTTTCCTGACGAAATTGTTCATCGTCACTTCGATATAATCTATACCGGCAGCCTTGATTTCCGCCATTGTCTCCGGTGTGATCTGATCCACCAGACTGACAGACGTTCCGACCTTATCCCTCTGCGCGAAAAGTGCCAGAGGAAGCATCAGAACAGCAACAATACTTAAAAAACGTTTCATGTCACCTGATTATTCGTAAGCCTCTACCATCTGATTGAAGCGCTCTCTTATCGACGCAGCAAGGTCAGCATTTCCGTTATGGTCTGACATATCCGCAAGATACTGGAGCAGCTTATAACAATTCTCGAACTCCTGTCTCGCGTAATCATAATACTCGAGGAAGAAGAATGTCGAAACGAACAGGTCATCCGCGAACTTCTCTGCGAGAGCTTCAGCCTTTTCAGGAGCACCTGCGTCATAATATGTCTCGATGAGGTCAATGACATTATACTCGTTAGTAAAGCCGAGATATATAAGGTCAAGCGGATAATCCTCTGCCGGAACACATTCCTGACACTTGTCAAGGAGTTCGAGAGCCCTGGTCTTGTCACCTATCTTCAGCATCTCCTTAGCTGCGTTGATGAAGATGTTCCTCTGTGAAAGGACACCGCAGAAGGTATAGAAGTTCTGATAGTCCACAAAATAGTCGCCTCTCTTGAGTGCATCCCACTTATACACATTCATCATCTTGTTGTAGAGGTCCTCAGGATCCGCAAATCCGATTTCCCGGCTGCTCATCCTGTTCCTGATCGGAACGAACCTGAACGAGAATCCGTCATACATGAGATACTCCTTGATGCCTATGTTGATATCGCCTCCCATGCTGAGGAGGTTCAGAGGTCTGTCCCATTCATAATTAGAAAGGAGGTCAAGCATGAAGAGCTCAGGCTTTGTAAGATACTCCTTATCCTTCGACATGGTCAGCACGATATACTCAGGAATCATATCCTCATACTTCTTGTCAAGGATGCCGTACTTGATGACATTCTCCTTGTTCACAGGCACCGCAATCTTACGGGAAATGATGTAATCCACATTTCTGCCGCTTGTCAGAGGCAGCTTCGCATCCGGATGCTTGAAGACTCTCATCACGTCATCGATATGGATCACGGTATCACGTGTATCATAGACATATACGAAGTCGTTTGTTCCGTAAAGATACTGATCCAGACCGACTGTAAGATCCAATGGAGCTGACTCGTTTACAGCATACTTCATCTGGTCTATATGCCAGTCTGTTCCCAGAAGCGAAGTATTGCAGATACGCACGTCCGGACGTATGCCCTCGACCTCCTGCGCATACCAGAGAGGGAAGGTATCATTGTCTCCATGAGTGATCAGAATACCGTTAGGACCTACCGAATTGAGATAGTTTGTCGCAACCTCGACCGCAGTATATCTGTTGCTTCTGTCGTGGTCATCCCAGTTCTCCGCCGCCATCAGCACCGGCACGCCGAGCATGAGGACAGTCACAGCTGCAGCAACAGGCACATCCTGACGCTCCCCGGCCGATCCCTTGTGCTCCATGGCCTCCTTTATCCATGTATATGCCGCAGCCACCGCGAGGCCTATCCATATCGAGAACGAATAGAACGATCCGGCATATGCATAATCACGCTCACGCACCTGGAACGGAGGCTGGTTGAGATAAAGCACAACCGCGATACCAGTCATGAAGAACATCAGGAAGGTAAGCCAGCATCCTCTCTTGTCCCTTGCGAACTGGAAGAAAAGTCCCAGCAGACCAAGGAGCAGAGGAAGCATGTAATAATGGTTCTTGCCCTTATTGTTCTTAAGATAATCCGGAGCATCCGACTGGTCTCCCAGACGCACATTGTCTATGAAGCCTATGCCGCTCTCCCAGTTTCCTGCAAAGATATCGCCCGGGCTCGGACTGTGTATGTCGTTCTGACGGCCGGCGAAATTCCACATGAAATAACGCCAGTACATCCAGTTCAGCTGATAATCGAAGAAGAAGGCGAGATTATGGCCCATGGTAGGCTTCTTGTGCTCGGCTCCGACCACAGTCTTTCCGCCCTTGCCCATATACGACTGGTAGAAACGCTCATACTTGCCGTCCGGCGAAGTCGCCCACATACGCGGGAAGAGCATCTTTCCCTCCGGCTCATATATGATATCACCCTGACCGTCAGCATGATAATACTTGCCATTGAGCGGAGTCCAGAACTTTGTAGGCTCTATGCTGTACGGAGCGTCGAAATACTGTCCGTACACAAGCGGAGTGCTGCCGTACTGCTCGCGGCTGAGGTAACGCACGAGAGTGAAAGGATTGTCAGGCTGGTACTCGTTGGTAGGAGTCTTGGCGCTCGAACGTATGATCACGATGGTAAAGAGCGAGAAGCCTATCACGATGGTCGTAAAGCAAAGAAGCACGGTATTCCAGAAGACCTTGCCCGATTTCATTGTACGGAAGAGGCCCCAGAAGCATGCTCCCAGAAGCAGAAGCATGAATACGGCCGCACCGCTGTTGAACGGCAGGCCCAGCGAATTGACGAAGAAAAGGTCGAAATATGCCGCAATCTTAGGAAGATATGGAATCACACCGAAGAGCACCACGGCGAGAATCAGAGCTGAAACCGCAAATATCTTTACATACTCCCGGAAGGTATAATGACCGCCCTCCCTCTGCCTGTAGTAGAACATGAACACCAGAGCCGGTATTGCAAGAAGATTAAGAAGGTGTATGCCTATGGACAGGCCCATCAGGAAGGAAATCAGCACTATCCAGCGGTTGGCATAAGGCTGGTCAGCCTGCTCATACCACTTGGTCATGCACCAGAAAACAAGGGCGGTGAAAAGCGAAGACATCGCATAGACCTCGGCCTCGACAGCGGAGAACCAGAAGGTATCGCTGAAACAATATGCAAGAGCTCCCACAAGACCCGAACCGAAGATCGCGACAGCCTTTCCGGTACTGTAAGTGCCGTCCTCAGAAGGCTTTATGAGCCTCTTTGCAAGAAAGACGATGGTAAGATACAGGAAGAATATAGTGAGTGCCGAACATATCGCACTGAGTGCATTAACCGCAACAGCCGCATTCTCAGGGCTCGCGAACATAGAGAAGAATCTCGCGAAAAGCTGGAATACCGGGTTTCCCGGCGGATGTCCCACCTCAAGCTTGTATGACGAAGCGATGAATTCGCCACAGTCCCAGAACGAGGCTGTAGGCTCGATGGTCAGGAGATAGGTTACAGCCGAAACCACAAATGCGAAGACCGCGGTCAGTCTGTTCCAAAGATTGAATTTCTTATTATCCATATTTGCTTTTATATTCATCAAACTCACAAAGATACAACTATAATCGATATATTTGCAAAAATTTATTCACCGACAATGGCAGACAACGACTGGAAAAAAAGACTTGGAGTAGTCTTCTCCACCAATCCTGATTTCGCTTATACCGAAGAAGCGGCCCAAGAGCCTGCAACAATCGAGCCTGCAAAGCAGAATCTCATCGTATCCATAGACCGCAAGGGACGCGGCGGCAAGCAGGTCACCCTGGTCAGCGGATTCGTAGGTACCGCAGAGGATCTGGCCGAGCTCGGACGCACCCTCAAGGTAAAATGCGGAGTGGGAGGAAGCGCGAAAGATGGGGAAATCACCATCCAGGGCGACTTCCGTGACAGAGTCGTTGGTCTGCTCAAGGACATGGGCTATAAAGCAAAGAGAGGCAACTGATGGCAGCAGACATACTTACTTGCATATCCATACTGGTAATGATGCTGATAATGAGGAATCTGGTCAGCATCTTTCCGTCATTGGCGGCATGTCTGGTGCGCGCCAAGGAATGCATCAACCTCGAAGCCAGCGTCAAGCTCAGCAGAAGCCGCGACATAATGGCAGTAGCGATGATCCTACCGTTCTGCCTGATACTCAACCGATTCAGCATTTATGGATCCGGTTTCATCGGAGGCCTTCAGGAAGATATCAGAATTGCAGCGATCATAGGACTATTCCTCTTATACCTGATCATGAGGACCGCGGTATTCAAGCTTTTCCGTCCTCAAAGGATGCCGGGCAAGACATACACCACCGCAGGCAAGGCCGCTCATACATTCTTCGTAATCCTCACCCTTGTCCTGCTGGTGACAGGCGGAGCGATGACCGTATGCGGAGCAGATGAAAGCTCCATCAAAAGCGCAATGCTTTGGCTATCAGCAGGCATCTACGGACTGTTCTTCATAAGGAAATTTCAAATTTTCACCTCGAATTGCTCTATTTTCACAGCTTTTTTGTACCTTTGCGCCCTCGAAATAATACCGACCGGAATTATAGTGGTTTCGGCGATAATCCTATAGTTAGTTAGAGACGATGAGTGTAAAGAAAATCCTGATTTCGCAGCAGCAGCCAAGTGCGGCATCTCCGTATACCGCAATCGAAGAAAAATTCGAAGCAGCATTTGACTTCAAGCCCTTTTTCAAGATTGAACCCCTCTCTTCAAGAGAGTTCCGAGCACAGAGGATAAACATCCTTGACTATACAGCTATTGTATTCTCTGCAAGAACTACAATCGACGCATTCTTCCAGCTCTGCGAAGAACTTCGCATCAAGGTTCCTGAAACCATGAAATACTTCTGCACCACAGAGGCAGTTGCGAACTATCTCCAGAAGCATATCGTTTACCGCAAGAGAAAGATCTTCTTCGGCAACGGTACTCCGGAATCTGTAATCGGACTCATCGGTCCAAAGCACAAAGGCGAAACCTTCCTTATCGCGACATCTGACTCTTCAAGCAAGGATGCCGTGACCAGACAGTTCGAGACAACAAAGTTCAACTTCGCTACAGCGGTGTTCGTAAAGTCAGTCCCTCAGGATCTCAAGGAAGTGGACATGCACGCGTATGACGCCATCGTCATGTTCAACCCTGCTGACGTCAAGTCTCTATATGACAATCAGCCGGATTTCACTCAGGGTAACATCAAGTTCGTATCATACGGAAAATCCGTTGTCAAGGCAATGGAGGAAGCTGGACTCGAGATTGCAATCTCAGCTCCTACTGTTGAAGCTCCTTCAGTAGCCAAGGCTCTGGAGATTTTCCTCACAAACAACTGATAATGGACGGGCAGACCCGTAATACTCTTCCCAAAAAAGAAAGATTGTGCGGCAAGACAAGCATCTCCATGCTTCTTGCCAAAGGAAGGCACGGCAACGTACCGGGCCTTCGTTTCTGTTGTCGCGTCGGCAACGGGCAGGAAGATGACAGGGTCATGGTATCAGTACCCAAGAAACTATTCAAAAGAGCAGTAAAGAGAAATCTCCTCAAGCGCAGGCTCAGAGAGAGCTACCGCAGACAGAAGCACTCGCTCGCTCCGGGAATCGACCTGCTCATGACATATTCCACAAAGGAAATACTCTCATACGAAGAGATCTATGCCGCAGTCGGCCAGGTAATAGAAAAAGCCAACAGACTGGCTGCGAAAAAAGCCGCATCCGATGAATCCGACGCTCAGTAAGATCATGCAGGGGCTCAGAAAAGCCGCCTCATGGCCCTTCGTGATGCTCATCAGATTCTATCAGGTGTGCATATCCCCCCTCAAGCCCCCAAGCTGCAGATTCACCCCCACATGCTCCCAGTACGGCCTCCAGGCCTTCCGCAAGCACGGCCCCGTCAAGGGCCTCATCCTCACCACATGGCGCATCCTCCGCTGCAACCCCTGGGGCGGAAGCGGTTATGATCCTGTACCGGAGGAATTCAGGATTTTCAAAGCAGGAGGGAAGCGATACGGAAAGTGATGAAGGCGGCCACCCAGGCCAAGGCAATCGTATAGACAGCTGTAAGAATGGCCCATTTCCAGCCTCCGCTTTCGCGTCTTATGGCCACGAAGGTGGCTATGCAAGGGAAATAAAGCAGGATAAAGACCATATATGCAAGAGCTCCGGCAGGCGTCACGCTCCGCACCAGTGCACGCTGCAGACGCGTATCTCCTGATGCATCCGACGCCGCTCCTGGCTCTCCCGACGCAGCCGCTACCGGCTCATCATCCGCATACATCACGCCCAGCGTACTGACAACCAGCTCCTTGGCGCCGACTCCGGCAACGATGCCCACTCCCATCCTCCAGTCGAAGCCCAGAGGCTCGAGCACAGGCTCCATCGCCTTGCCTACATAGCCGATGAACGAATGCTCCTGCTGGTCCTTAGGCGTCGCATACGCGTCGTGGTTAGGGAAATAGCTCAGGAACCACAGGGCCATCGAACAGATCAGGATGATGCCGCTCATCTTCTGCAGGTACTGCCTTCCCTTCTCCCAGGTATGACGCAGGATGGACTTCGCAGTCGGAATGCGGTACGGCGGCAGCTCCATCACGAACGGCAGGTCGTCGTCCTTGAAGAAAAGGCTCATGACCTTCGCCGCAACAATCGCCAGCACTATGCCGAGGGCATAAAGCCCGAGCATGACCAGACCCGCATGATGCGGGAAGAAGGCGCCCGCGATGAGCACATACACAGGCATGCGGCCCGCGCAGGACATCAGCGGAATGATCAGCATCGTTATCAGACGGCTCTTCGGACTCTCTATCGTCCTTGTCGCCATGACCGCCGGCACATTGCATCCGAAGCCCATGACCATAGGGATGAAGGACTTGCCGTGAAGCCCTATCTTATGCATCAGACGGTCCATGATGAAGGCCGCACGGGCCATATATCCCGAATCCTCGAGCAGCGAAATGAAGAGATACAGCAGCAGGATGTTCGGCAGGAAGACAAGCACGCTGCCGACTCCGCCGATGATGCCGTCCACCGCCAGATCCTTCAGCCATCCGTCAGGCATTATCATGGAAACGAAGGCACCGAACTTGGCCACTATCCACTCTATCCACTGCATAGGATACTCCCCTATCACGAAAGTACCGCTGAATACCAGGTACAGAAGCACAAAGAACAGCGGAAAGGCCAGCCACCTGTTGGTCACGAAGGCATCTATCCTGTCCGTCAGCGTGTTCCTTCGGCGTTTTCCCTGATACGGCTCGTATGTTTCCGCTATCGCTCCCTGGATGAAGGCGTATTTTGCATCCACGAAGGCCGACTCCATGGAATTATTGAGTATGCCCTGTATCCTTCGATGCTCCTCGAATCGGGTGGCGATGATCTCGTCTCTGTTAGGCAGGCCTTCCACCACCTTCTCTATCTCCCTGTCGCCCTCGAGATACTTTATCGAGAGGTATCTGGTCGAATATTTATAGCGGATGGCGGTATTGAGCTTGATGAGCTTCTTTATGCGGCCGATAGACTCTTCCAGTTCGGCTCCGTGATTGATATGGATATGTCTTGCGATGTGCGGATCGCTGTTCTCATAAATCTGCACGACCGTATCGAAAAGAGCGGTCAGTCCGTCGCCCGTACGGCTTACCGTAGGCACTACAGGCATACCGAGAAGATAACCCAACTGCTTGATATCCAGCTTATCACCCTTTGTCTGAAGCTCATCATACATATTCAGAGCCATCACCACGCGGAGGTTCATGTCGATCAGCTGGGTGGTAAGGTAGAGGTTACGCTGGAGGTTGGATGCATCCACGACATTGACGACTACGTCCGGCATCTCCTCGATGAGATTCTTACGGACATAAAGCTCTTCCGGACTATAGGCGGAGAGGGAGTACGTGCCCGGCAGATCGACCAGCAGGAACTTATAGCCTCCGTGCTCGAATGTACCTTCCTTCGCATCGACGGTAACTCCGCTGTAATTGCCCACATGCTCATGACTTCCCGAGGCCATATTGAAGAGAGAGGTCTTTCCGCAGTTCGGGTTACCCACGAGCGCGACCCTTATGACCTTTCTGCGCTGGGCGGCAAGGGACGACATCTCCCTTTCGAGATATGCCTCATCCGCCTTGAGAGCCGGCAGCGCCTCTACAGACGAGAGCAGCTCCTTCGCCTCATTCTCGCCTATGACCTCGATCTTCGAGGCCTCTTCGCGACGAAGGGAAATCTTGTATCCGATTATCTCATA
>JAEIGA010007721.1_pt1 | contig 16315 bp, 14 predicted proteins | sample 9270691 | NCBI WGS metagenome assembly JAEIGA01 (sample SAMN17057246, study PRJNA624740) | gut metagenome | biome: biome; isolation source: fecal sample | host: Bos grunniens | place: China: Xizang | collected 2019
TGCATAGAGACTTCAAGGTATATATAACTTTTTGAGTGTCTGTTATTACAGGCTCATCGGCATCTGGCAGTTGGGCCAAAAAGTGTTTTTCAAGTTTTGAATACAACGAAAGTTCAACTTTCTTTGGATCCACAAGAACCAGTTTCAACTCGCTCGGATGCTTCTTGTATAGCAAAGATGCCAATATTGCATTCAATCCGACAGACTTGCCCTGACCGGTAGCACCCGCAACAAGAAGATGGGGCATCTTGGCCAAATCAAATGAAAATACCTCATTGGTTATAGTCTTTCCAAATGCAATCGGCAACTGGTAATCCGCCTCCTTGAATTTTGGATCATCCAAAACAGAGAGCATTGATACCACGCTCGGCTTCTCATTTGCCACCTCAATACCAATGGCATTGGTTCCAGGCAATGTTACAACACGTACACCTCGTGCAGCCAATGACAACTGTATATCCTCTTCAAGCCTCTTTATCTGCGATACCCTCACGCCTGGAGCAGGCACAATCTCATAAAGGGTTACAGTAGGACCTATACGTGCAGAGATTTTTGAGACTCCAATCTTGTAGTTTGCAAGAGTTACAACAATCTGCCTGTTGTTCTTTGCAAGTTCCTCTTTTGAAACCTCATACCACTTGTCTTTATAATCCTCCAACAAATTCAAAGAAGGCGCCTGGTAAGATGAGAGGTCGAGTCTCGGATCAAACAGCGTACTCAACTCCTCTTCCGACAGTTCCGACAAAAAGTCATCTTCACCCTTCGGCTTTTCAGGTTCAACTGCAATATCATTGCCCACAGGAGTCTCAGGCACAGAGAGCACCTCCAATTCCACCTCACCGGCATCACTGTGGCCAGCATCATCACCAAGCCCATTCTCTACACTCTCCAATTCAAACGGATCATCCTCAGACAAATCTACAATACCCTCATCATCAGCATCTTCCTCATCCCTTATCTCATAGGTTATCTCACCGGTATCAGTATTGACCCTCTTACCATTACCCAAATCCATCTCCTCTCCAGAGAATTCACGCTCAAGAACAATCTCACCATCTTCAGACGAAGCCGAACCATCAGCAGCCTCCTCTCCCGCTGCAAGTCTCTTCTCTTTTTTGGGACGTGGTGCTGTAATCTTGTCAATCCATCTGTTGAACATGGTAACAAACTTGTTGTTGACCGCAATAAGCCAGATGACTACAGCAAGAAAAATGACTGATGCAGCGCCAATATTACCCAACATCAACTTGAGCCACACTGTCACATAATGGCCATATGATCCTCCCGCGCCATTCCCGAACCAGCTGTCGAACTGAGTGAAAGAAAAGATAAAAGAGAATGCAACAGATAGAATTATACACCCGAAAACTGAGAGTGCAAAAAATCTCAACACTCTTATTTTCTTTATTTTAAGACAGAACAATGCAACTCCGCCAAAGAAGAACGGAATTATGAATGCGCCAAGGCCAAAGAGCTTTGATATAAGAAAATTTGCCCATACCAATCCTATTGATCCGCCACCGTTTTCAACCTGCATAACGGTGCTGAAGAGACCATCATTGTCAAAAAGGCTCTGGTCGTCGGCCCAGGTAAAAAGATATGATATGAGAGAGACCAAAGTATATACCGATAACGCCAAAGACGAGAGACCGCATATAAGATACGCCACATCCTTTTTAGCTGGAACATCTGTCTCCAACTTTGCCTGTGCCCTCTCTTTTGCTGTCATTTTTACCTTGCTTCCACCCTTAGCCTTCTTACTGCTGCTACGTTCTGCCATAACTATTTTTTCCTGCGCTTGTTATTGTTGTTCTTTCCTTTGTTGTTGTTTCTGTTAAAATTATTGCGGGCACCATTATTGGCACTTCTCTGATGCCCGTCAGTCATTCCCATTCCAATATGCACATCTTCTGGGACAGTAATCCTGCCGTCAGAAAGTTTGTATATATCATTGAAGATTGTCTCTTCCGAAACAGAATCCTTGTTCCAGATAAGATACTGCTGCTTCATGTATGATGCAAGTGTCCTTATCATATATGTTTTCACATCATCATCAGGCCTCTGGGCTATCACCTCAATCATATTCTGTATATTCCTTCCATAATGCGAAGCCTTGACAGGTGTCTTCTGCAATGGAATAGGATTGGGCTTTGTCGAGAGCGTCTCCCTTGTAGGAGTTGGATATGGTGAATCTATATCAATCTCAAAATCAGAAATAATATGGACATGATCCCACAACTTGTGTTTGAAATCATTAATGTCCCTCAATTGTGGATTCAAGGTTCCCATAACCTGAACAACCGCCTGAATCTGCTCATTGCGTTTCTCTTTGTCGGGAATACTCTTTACATAATTGATCATATCCTGCACATGCCTTCCATACTCAGGCATCAACAGTTTCTCTCTCTGCGTATTATAATCCATCTCAATAAAATTTTCAGGAAATTCAAAATGCAGGGACACCCCCACATAAAAACAATGATTGCAAAGATACAAAGAACTTATGTAATAATGACAGAACAAAAACAAAAAATCTGAAAGATGATATACCCAATAACAAAAGGTCCCTTTCCAAGGAGTAATTTTTAGGGAAATGCATCTGTGGCCGAAAAGTATTACCACATAAAACAATAAAACAAGGGCACCCCTTTCGGGTTGCCCTTAACTCTTCGCTTGCAGCTTCTGCGAATGCAGATCTACCTTTTACCGGCCGGAAATTGTACAATTATTCACTTAGCAAATTGCCTTCTTTTTCTCAAAGTAAGCCTGTGGATGTGCACATGCAGGACATTTTACAGGAGCTTTCTTTGCAGTAAGTACAAATCCGCAGTTTCTGCACTGCCACTCAATTGCCTCATCTCTCTCAAACACTTTGCCTGCCTCAACCAATGCCAACAACTCTCTGTATCTCTTCTCATGCTCAGCCTCAACAGTTGCAATAGCTTTGAATACTGCAGAAATCTCAGCAAATCCCTCCTGTGCAGCAACCTCTGCGAATGCAGGATACATGTCTGCCCACTCCTCGTGCTCACCTTCAGCAGCAGCTGCGAGGTTCTGTGCAGTTGTTCCAATTACGCCAGCAGGGAATGTTCCGGTAATCTCTACCATACCACCCTCCAAAAATTTGAAGAATCTCTTTGCGTGCTCCTTCTCCTGATCTGCAGTCTCTGTGAAGATTGCAGCAATCTGCTCATAACCCTCTTTTTTTGCTACACTGGCAAAATATGTATATCTCATTCTTGCCTGTGACTCACCTGCAAATGAAAGCATTAGATTTTTCTCTGTCTGTGTACCTTTTAAACTAGCCATAATTTTGTGTATTAATTTAATGATTATTTATTGATTACTATTTTCAGTTTATCTGTTTAGATCTATCTCTCTTTTCAAAATTCAATGTTATGCCTCACTAAAGCCAACCATTTACGCCATCTGTCCAATAAGCTGTATATCTACAGATGACACCTTAAAGCCCGGTATATCCTTGCTGCCCAAATACTCATTAACAAGTCTTATCAGCTCTGGATCTGAATAATCTCTATGTGTATTTGACTCCACATCATAAAAATGGATGTGGTCGTATGTATTAACATCAAAATACATCTTATTGTTTGAACTGTATCTCCTGACAAGCAGTCCTTTTTCTACAAATGACTCCAGGACATTGTAAATTGTAGCAATTGTCAGTGAAGGGAATACATTATTGAGTTCCTCAACCACCATATCAGCGGAGGCATGCCCCAATCTTTGCATCGCGGCATATATGGCAATTCTTTGTGGTGTCGCTTTCAAGCCGCTTTCATGGATCTTCTCTTTTATCTTAAGCATAATATCACTGTTTTCTGATGCAAATCTAATTATAATTTTTCTAACCTACAAATTTTTCTAATAATTATTTGATATTTTTTATAATCTGGAATCAATTCCAGAAAATTCAAACATCCACAGAACATTCAAAAGAGTAGGTTGTTTAGTGTAGGTATAAAAACATATACCATTAACATTTAAATAGTTATGAATAAATTAAAAGAAAAGGTCAAAGAAATGGAGGGTAGGATTCTTAAAGATGATCCCATTCTTGAATCTGCTCCCGACAGTGTAATTCCAGCAAATTCCACTGATCCTGAAATTGCATATCAGATGGTAAGACAGGAAACCTATGCACAGACAAATCCAATGCTGAACCTGGCAACATTTGTCACAACCTACATGGATGAGTATGCCACCAAACTTATGAATGAGGCCATCAATATCAATTATATTGATGAGACAGAATACCCGAGAGTTGCTGTAATGAACGGAAAATGCATTAATATCATTGCCAACCTCTGGCATTCACCGGAAAAAGCAAAATGGAAAGCAGGAGCTCTTGGCATAGGTTCATCAGAGGCCTGCATGCTTGGCGGCATATCTGCATGGCTCCGCTGGCGTAAAAAGAGGCAAGCAGCAGGCAAACCATATGACAAACCGAACTTTGTAATCAGCACCGGTTATCAGGTAGTGTGGGAAAAGTTTGCACAATTGTGGCAAGTTGAAATGCGTACAGTTCCTCTCTCTGATGAACATATTACCCTCGACCCGCAAAAGGCTGTTGAGATGTGCGATGAGAATACAATCTGCATTGTTCCAATCCAAGGTGTTACATGGACAGGACTAAACGATGATGTTGATGCACTCAACCAGGCATTGGACATCTATAATACGAGAACCGGTTATGACATCCCAATCCACGTGGATGCCGCCAGCGGAGGATTTATTCTTCCATTCATTGCGCCTCACGTAAAATGGGACTTCAGATTAAAATGGGTAGTATCCATAAGTACTTCTGGCCACAAATATGGTCTTGTATATCCCGGTTTGGGCTGGGTTGTATGGAGAGACAAGAGTTTCTTGCCTGAGGAGATGAACTTCTCTGTAAACTACCTTGGCTCTGAGATATATCAGGTAGGATTGAACTTCTCAAGACCGGCTGCTCAGATCCTGGGGCAGTATTATAACTTCATAAGATTAGGTTTTGAGGGCTACAAAAAGGTACAAAAGGAGAGCATGGCACTTGCAAAATACCTTTGGGATGAGATAGGAAAGATGCCTCAGTTCAAGAACTACGCAAAAGAGGTTGTAAATCCGTTGTTCATCTGGCACATGGATCCTGAATACAATAAAACGGCCAAATGGACTCTCTACGATCTGCAGAACTCACTCCAGCAGAGCGGATGGATGGTACCTGCATACACATTGCCAAACAATCTTACCGATACAATTGTAATGCGTATTGTTATCAAACAGGGTTTTACCAAAGATCTCGCAGATATGCTTATAAATGATATACGCAATGCCGTGGAGGGGTTTGAGAAACTTGAGTATCCTACCCAGACCCGTCTTGCATACGAAAGGGAAGAGAGACAGAAAGGACGTGTCTTTACCCATTAACGGGCCCTTATTGCATATTACAGCCCAATTGCCCTGTGCCACACCAATGATATGGTGACGGCATTGGGCAACTGGACATTGGAAGAATCATTCAGTAACGTGCGCATAATAATGGTCATTAAATATTGATAACTAAAACATAATATATGACTGAAAAGAGAAAACAGATTGCCAAACTGGGAGTTTTTACATTGGCAATTATGAACGTAACTGCTGTAGTAAGTCTTAGAGGCTTACCGGCAGAGGCAGAATATGGATTAAGTTCTGCCTTCTACTACCTTTGTGCCGCTTTAGTCTTCCTGATCCCGACCTCAATGGTTGCTGCGGAGATGGCCGCCATGTTCCAGGACAAACAGGGAGGTGTCTTCCGCTGGGTTGGTGAGGCTTATGGCAAGAAGTGGGGATTCCTTGCAATTTGGCTCCAATGGATTCAGAATACCATCTGGTATCCGACAGTTCTAACATTTGGAGCAGTATCAATAGCTTTTATTGGAATGAACCAGAGCAGCGATATGGCTTTAGCCTCCAACAGAATTTACACACTGGCTGTTGTTCTGGCCATCTACTGGATTGCAACCTGGATTTCACTGAAAGGCATGGGATGGGTTGGAAAAGTTGCAAAAATAGGTGGTCTTGCTGGCACCATAATTCCGGCAGTGCTGCTTGTAGTTCTTGGTATTGTCTATCTGGCAACCGGGGGTGAATCACAGATGAGTTTTAGCGGAAGTTTCTTCCCGAATCTCAGCAAATTGGACAACCTGGTATTGGCCTCCTCAATATTCCTCTTCTATGCCGGAATGGAGATGAGCGGTATACACGTTAAGGAGATGGACAACCCCGCAAAGAACTACCCCAGAGCAATATTCATAGGTGCAGCCATAACTGTTCTTATATTTATACTGGGAACATTTGCAATTGGGATTATCATTCCTCAAAAGGAGATTAACCTTACCCAGAGCCTTCTTATAAGTTTTGACAAATATTTTGCATATATCCACGCCAGTTGGTTATCACCAATTATAGCCATTGCATTGGCATTTGGAGTACTTGCAGGAGTGCTCACCTGGGTTGCCGGCCCATCCAAAGGCATTTTTACAGTTGGCAAGGCCGGTTATTTGCCTCCATTTTTCCAGATGACCAATAAAATTGGAGTGCAGAAAAACATTCTGCTGATACAGGGCGCAATTGTTACACTGCTGGGAATGCTCTTTGTGGTTATGCCCTCTGTACAAAGTTTTTACCAGATTATGTCACAACTCTCTGTCCTACTCTATCTGATAATGTATCTGCTCATGTTCTCAGGGGCAATCAGATTGAGATATATAATGAAAGATGCAAAACGGCCCTTCAGAGTTGGCGGTAAAGGGAACTGCATTATGTGGATTATCGGAGGTTTGGGATTCGCAGGATCACTGCTTGCTTTTGTATTAAGTTTCATTCCTCCTGCCCAGATAGATACAGGCAGTAACCTTGTATGGTTCTCAGTTCTGCTTGGCGGATGCGTTGTAATGGTTGCCATTCCGTTCATAATTTATGCAAACCGCAAAAAATCATGGCTTGCAAAAGATACAGAATTTGAACCTTTCCACTGGGAGGAGAACAAAAGCGCCCCATCACAAGAGGCTTGAGGCTGACTAAAGAGATCGCCCATCAAACAGCAAACCCCTATTAGAGCATCTTCTAATAGGGATTTGTATTCATATAGGTGACCTTTTGGCCATCCTTTTGCTCCTTACAACATCAGATTGTGAGTTTTTCACCCTCTGATTTGGCAATTACAACTGCACCGCACATATCACCGTATGAGTTGGTTGCAGTACGTGGCATATCACAAAGTTGCTCAACTGCAAGTACAAGTCCAATGCCTTCCAAAGGCAATCCAGCCACAGTTACAGCAACAGAGAGCATTACAAGGCCGGCCATCGGGATACTTGCTGTACCTATAGCCGAGAACAATACGGTAACAACAATTATCATCTGCTCAATGAACGACAACTCTATACCATAAACCTGTGAGAGGAATATAACCGCAACACCCTCATAAAGAGCAGTACCGTTCATATTCACTGTTGCACCAAGCGGCAGCGTAAAACTTGCAATCTTGTTTGAGATTCCGCACTTCTCCTGTGAATCCTTCAAAGAGATTGGCAGTGCCGCACCTGAAGAGCAGGTAGAGAATGCTGTAAGAATGGCTGTGGACATCTTCTTCATGTGTCTCCACGGATTCTCCTTACCAAAGAAGTATACTGTAGAAGGAAGAATTACAAAGAACTGGATAAGACAGCCAATCCATACAATAAGCACAAACATTCCGAGGCTCTGTGCAATTTCCACCAGTTTGTCCATATCTCCTGCCTGCTGCGAAATCATTTTGGCTACGATTGAAAAGACTCCATAAGGTGCCAACTTGATTACAGAGAGGGTAATCTTCATAATGACATCAAACACAGACTGGAAGACATCTATCAACGTCTCCCTTGATTTGTCACCCACCTGTGTTACAAAATATCCAAAGAGAATGGCAAAGAAGATTACAGCCAAAAGGTCGCCCTCTGCCAATGTATTCACTATATTGTCAGGAATAATTGTTATGATACGCTCGCCAAGTGAAATTTTGTCTGCAGAGGCAAGTTGGGCCTGGGTGTCGGCCTGGGATACCAATGATGAGCCCACTCCAGGTTTAAGAATGTTCACAAATACAAGACCAATCAGAGTGGCAACAACTGTAGTTGTAACATAGTATGCAAAGGTCTTGCCGGCAATTCTGCCCAAACCTCCAGTCTTGCCTATACTTGCAACACCAACCACCATTGACGAGAATACAATTGGTATTACAATCATCTTCAACAGGCGAAGGAACATATCACCTGCCCAGCTGATATATTTTACATATTCATGGCAAAAAACGCCAAAAACAACGCCCAATACAAGAGCTATAAGTATTTGCCAAGGCAATGCTATCTTAATTCTTTTCATAGTTTTATATTTTTACCTCCACTTAAGTGTTTTCCTTCTGCTTCCCGACAAACATCTATTTGTAATACAACTCCCTGATGCACCCTTCAGCCAAAGCCTCAAGACATGAGATACCCATCTCTTTGTCGAGTCCTGTATTTGCATAGGCAATCGGAATCTCTGTGCATGCACCCACAACAGGAAGTTTCTCGATCTCCCAAAGACGCTCCACAATACCCCTGAACTTCTCGCCTGCCTCCTTATGAAGACCGGCCTTTACCATATCAGTAACATCATGAATCTCCACCTGCATGTCATAATCCGGAATACGGAAATTGTATCCGCTATCCTTGGCATGCTTCTGGTACAATCCGGTTTTCATTGTTCCAAGGGTTGCCGTAAGCCATGCCCCCTGAGGAGATACGGTTGATGACTTGAGGATTGTCTCGTCAATGATATGCACAATCGGTTTGTCAATCTCATCCCTGAAACCGTCAATAAAATAGTGGGCTGTATTGCAGGTTGCACACAATATGTCTGCTCCCCAACCGATGAGAGTCTTAAGGCCATCCTTGATATACTCCGTAGGATCAGGTCCCTTGCCCAAAAGAAAGGTGGTTCTGTCGGGAGTGACAGTATGGGAATAAACAATCATTCTCGGATGCTCCTGATCTGTTCCTGCAGGAGTCTTCTCTGCAAGCACCCTCAAAAAGTCTGCTGTTGCGGCAGGGCCCATTCCGCCCAAAACGCCAAGTGTCTTATCTGTATGCATGTTATTCTTGAATTAAGTGATGCGAATTTACTAAAAGATTCCCAACCTTAAAAGTTTAATGCCCTTAAATGACTATCTTTGTCTGACAAATATAATTGAACATGGCATGGTATCGGTAGACGGACTTACGGTAGAGTTTGGCGGAACGGCCCTCTTTAAAGAGATATCTTTTGTAATCAATGACAAGGACAGGATTGCCCTTATGGGCAAGAATGGAGCAGGAAAATCAACCCTGCTTAAGATTCTTGCAGGCATCAAGAGCCCCACAAGAGGCAAGGTCTCTGTTACTGATGGCGGCAAGGTTGGCTATCTGCCGCAGCACCTTATGGTCGAAAATGGCCGCACGGTCTTTGAGGAGACGGCCCAGGCCTTTGAGCATCTGTTTGCCATTGAGCGCAAGATTGAGGAACTCAACAACCAGCTCACAACCAGGACTGATTACGACAGCGAGGAGTATATGGCACTCATTGAAGAGGTAACAGCCCTCTCCGAGAAGTTCTACCATATAGACCTTACCAATTATGAGGAAGACATTGAACGGACCCTCATTGGCCTCGGTTTCAAAAGAAGTGATTTTACCCGACAGACCACCGAATTCAGCGGCGGCTGGCGCATGAGGATAGAACTTGCAAAGATACTTTTGCAGAAGCCCACACTGCTGCTTCTCGACGAGCCCACCAACCACCTCGACATTGAATCTATCGAGTGGCTTGAGGAGTTTATAATTAACAGCGCCAACTCGGTAATGGTAATATCCCACGACAAGGCATTCGTAGACCACATTACCACCAGGACCATTGAGATAACAATGGGCAAGATTTATGACTACAAGGTAAACTACAGCAAATACCTTGAACTTAGGGCAGAGCGCAGGCAACAGCAGCAGGCCGCCTACGACAACCAGCAGAAGATGATTGCCGAGACCAAGGAGTTCATTGAGCGGTTCAAGGGCACATATTCAAAGACAAACCAGGTGCAGTCGAGGGTAAGGATGCTGGAGAAACTTGAGATAATTGAGGTTGATGAGATTGACAGAAGTGCGCTCAACCTCCGTTTTCCACCGGCACCACGTTCTGGTTCATACCCGGTAATTACCAAGGAACTGGGCAAGAGTTACGGTGACCACAATGTGTTTGCCAATGCATCAATAACCATTGAGAGGGGCGAGAAGGTTGCTTTTGTGGGAAAGAACGGAGAGGGAAAGACCACTATGGTAAAGGCCATAATGAACCAGATAGATTTTGACGGCGAACTGCAGTTGGGCCACAACCTCAAGATAGGCTACTTTGCACAGAATGAGGCATCGCTCCTCGATGAAGAGCAGACGGTCTTCAGCACAATTGACAATGTGGCCGTTGGCGACATCAGAACCAAGATAAGGGATATTCTGGGAGCATTCATGTTTGGCAGGGATGACTCGGAGAAGCAGGTAAAGGTACTGTCGGGAGGAGAAAGGACAAGACTTGCAATGATAAAACTGCTGCTTGAACCGGTAAATATGCTTATCCTTGATGAGCCTACAAACCATCTCGACATAAAGACCAAAGATATTCTTAAAGAGGCCCTCAAGAACTTTGACGGCACACTTGTTGTGGTCTCCCACGACAGGGATTTCCTTGACGGACTTGTTTCAAAGGTCTACGAGTTCTCCAACAAGAGGGTCATTGAACACCTCGGAGGCGTATATGACTTCCTTGAGAAAAAGAAGATGGAGAACCTCAGGGAGATAGAGCGCAACAAATAACTGGGGTCCGACATAATCATAGATGATAATAAACAAATCACATTTACAATAAAAAAAAACGCACCATGAAAACCTTAAAAAGCACTATTAAAAACTTAAGATCCAACTGGCTGCCGGCCATTGCCCTATGCGCCATAATAGCGGGCTGCGGATCAGACAAAGAGAGTGAGGGCCAGCTGCCCGTAATTGATATAGCAGGCGCATACAGCAACATTACAACCGTAAATCTGAGTGAGTATGCAAGCGCAATAGATTACATACCTTTGGAGACCTCTGAATCGTCAATGATACAGGGAGATGTCATAACCATGTCCATAGCCCCGACCAGTGAAGGTGTTGTAATTTACCGCATAATTTCCAACCAGGCACCTCTCCACTTCAGCAATACCGGAAAATTCATTGCCCAAATAGGAAAAAACGGACGCTCAAAAGAGGAGTACAACTTCATTGAAGAAGTTTGTACACACGACAATTTCATTGACGTTGTAAGTTACGATAAAATAAACACATACAATCTCAATGACGGTTCCTTTGCAAAGAACATTCCAACCGGAATACCTGAGCACGAATTATACCGCTATCCCGATGGTACATATACATATTTGAGTACAGACTTCAAGACAAAAGAGGACAAAATCATTATCCTTAACCCTAAAGGAGATACCATTACAACAAGACTCATCAAAAAGTTTTCGATAGCCAAACCCACTGCAAAAGATTTGGAGAGAGCAGAAAAGGCGGAAAAAGAGGGAATGGTCGGTTTATGGATGGCAAGGACCAACACTCCGAACCTGCATACAGGTATGAATTCTCCATTTTTGCTTTTCAATGAAAAGGATACACTCTTTACCCTGGATCAAGCGGCACAGATGCATCCAAAATATCTTGTCAATTACGGCGAATTCAAACCGGGATTCTATTGGAATGCCTTTTTGCTTGAGAGTGACAAGTTCATAACCGGAAGAGCATTGTTCAATTTCCGACAATATCCAAACATTGATAAAAATTACAGATTCACCTACTTTATCTACGACAAGCAGAGCGGCACAACAAGGGGAATAAAGTATGATGAGGAGCTCAAATCTGCAGGATTTGTAAATGACCTTGATACCAATGGCATTGCATTCTACCCTAAAGCACTGGCTAACGGCAAGATGTACCAACTTGTTGATGCAATCCAGTTCATGGATATTGCAGAAAAATCATCATCACAGAGGATGAAGGATGTGGCTGCCACTCTTACAGAGGAGAGCAATCCGGTACTTGTTGTTGCTACTTTAAAGTAGAAGTTTTAGTGGTAAGAAACTCTAAATAGAGAGTGCATCGGCATAAAAGAGTGACTCTGAAATCACCATCATAAATGGCATGTCCATATCAGGACAGCATAAAATGAACCCCAAAAGTTTTACCAGACTTTTGGGGTTCATGTCTTTTTGTCCAAACTTTGGAGTTCTCTTTATTTTTCCAACTTTTTGGAGGAGGTTAATAAGGGATCTTATCATCCTTATCTTTCCACTTCTTGAATACCTTGAGGGCCTCATCACGCATAATGTGGTCACACTTTATGGAGCGCTCTTCATAAGGGAGTGCCAACTGGTCATATATGAAGGAGTCATCAAACTCTATCTCCTTTGCATCCTGCTTTGTGTTGCCGTAACAAATACGCTCCACACCTGCCCAATAGAGTGCACTCAGGCACATCGGACAGGGCTCACACGAACTGTACACGGTACAGCCGTCGAGTTTGAATGTTCCAAGAGCAGTGCAGGCATTGCGTATTGCAGTAACCTCTGCGTGGGCGGTAGGGTCATTATTGGGAACAACCCTGTTCACACCTGTTGCCACAATATGGTTATCCTTTACAATCACAGCCCCGAATGGGCCGCCACCATTATCAACATTCTCGTCAGAGAGTTTTATGGCAATTTCCATAAAACGCGCATCCTCTGCTGAAAAATCAAATCTTTCCTTTTTCATACTCCCAATCAAATATTTCTCTTTACAGGCAATCAGAAATTTGCCTTTATATAATCTTTAAGTTTAAGTTTTCTCTTCAATTCGGGCAGCCCTGGCTGGTCAACTACTGTATTTGCAATAAACTTTTTACCATCAAATACCGACTCTTCAATAAAGGCTGCAATCTGCAGAAGATTCTCCATCATAGGAGATACAGCAACTGTATGTGTTGCATTCTCAAATGTAAATAGAGTGTGCGGTGCAGTCATCCCTGTCAATTGGTCTGCAATATATTTTGAACCATAGAGGCTTCCGAACGGAGTTCTGAGCTTGTCATAAGGCACATTTGAGTCAGCCGTTCCATGAAAGAGCATCATTGGCGCAGGCCTTGAATTCCACTCCAACTTGCCGTTCATACACATTATAGCTCCAGCAAAAGAGACTACCCCTGCATATTTGAATCCCGACGGAACATAGTTATAAGGTTCAACTCCCTCTCCCCCATTACAGAGTGCATACTCAGCCTCAAGCACCGAGATTGCCCCTGCACTTGAACCGCTGGTCATAATCATAGAGGTATCAATCCCCCACTTTTCTGCATTTGATATGATAAATGCAGTTGCCCTGAAAAGATCCTCAACCGCCATATCTATGCTTTTGCGCAAGAGAGCAACCATCTGCCTTGCAGCTGCAATTTTACCTGTTTTTTTAGAGTTTCCACCATTATCACCTTCGGCAATGCTCTCTGTATGTGCATCATATTCAGGTGTAACTCCGCCTTTCATCTTTTCAACCAACGGAGCCAGTCCCAATCTGTAATCTATAGAGAAAACCTGAATACCATGGCTGGCCAGGAAATGGAAGTATGGCAGATACTCCTTACGGTCACGCACTCCAGTATAGAATCCGCCTCCGAACATGAATATCATAGCCGGAGTTCTCCGGTCTTCCGTTACCGCAGAGCAATGGGCTCCTGCTTCAAGTACGCCCTGCCGTTGACCATTAGTGGAAATCCGACCTCCGGTTGTAGTGTCTGCGGCCGCTGCAGGAGCGCATTTGCAAGAGTTCCGAAGGTCTCCGGCATGCACATCAGACCAGTACCGGTCCAGATACAATCCCTGGTGGTATTGTACCGTCTCCCGCCTGACCGGCTGGGCAACCGTAACATCAAGTGCAGCAAAAAAAGCCACTGCAATAAGCAGCAGGTTCCTCACTGCACACAATTTTACATGTTCAAAATATCTATACATTCTTTTCAAGTTTACTTTACCTCTTCAGTCAATAATCAACTGCACAAATTTAACCAATTAATCAGACATCACCCTATTGAGGAAGACAAAAATCTGTCGGGAGAATTCTGGGGAATCAAACAAGCCTCCGCCATGTCCTGTTGAGGGCAACAGAAGATACTCTACAAATTGGCTGCCAATTGTACTCTTCAACTTCGAAGCAAACTCCTCTGCCTGCCTGTATGGAACAAATTGGTCATTTTCTCCGTACATAAGAAAAAAGGGGGGCGTCTGTGGTGTAATGAAGAGATTTGGTGTAACTGTTCCGCCATTATGTTCAAAGTAGCCATAAAGGTCAACAACAGCCTGTACTTTGGTACTATTGTTCGCATTGTCGGCTCCATATTCCGTAACCAACTGCTGAAGATGCTGTTCCAGAGATTGTGCCTGCGCCATTTGATCAGAATTATAAAATTCCATCTCTGTATTGAATCCCTGCAGATATGTTCCAGCACATCCGGCTACTGCTGCCAGATAACCGCCGTAAGAGTTTCCCCAAAGAGCTATTTTTGAAGGATTTAGCCTGTATTTGCGGCCATTTTCCTTAAAAAATTTGACAGCGGAGATTATATTCCTTACCGCGCTGTCGGGAGAGCGGTCATACTCCAATGCCACCACAGCATAACCATAACCAAGGGCACTGAGCATGGCAGTTATTCCTGAGGCCTCTTTGGAGCCATTATCTGAAATTGCTATTATTACAGGATATGGAGTTGATGCATTTCCACGCCCGTACTTTGTTATGGCAAATTCCGCAGGCAGGTAGATGTCGGCTCTTTTACCACCAGAATCGCTTGTAAACAGGATATTGCTGAAGGTTGGTGACGAATCGGTCTGCATACATATTCGAGATTCTTCCACATCTGCCGTCGGCATAGTTACATCATGGCCATAGAGGCTCTTCCCCGGCTTCAGAAACAGAATGATTGCCGCTATCTGAATTACAGAGATAATAAAAAAGGAGTGTTTCATATTGAGTTTTTATACTACAACAGAAACACTCCGCAATGGTTTTGAATGATTCTTAAAATTTTCTGTCAAGTGAAGAAATCTTCTTGTCTGAAATTTTATCCGAAAATTATTTAATCATCTTGATTTTGACTATTTACTCTATTGTTCTGAGATTTTACAGCACAATGATCCGATTGGTCAATCTATAGTGAATGATCCGGTTCCATGGAATGAGTTTCCATAAATGCATACAGTATAGTAACCTGCAGTTGAAGGTGATTCCAATTTGACAAAGGGCTCAAAAAAGCTGTCACAGCTGTATGAATCTACAACAATGTCCATATGGTTTACTATCTGCACATATACTTCGCCCAAATTCTGGTTGAAAATTACCTCAATCTCACTGTCGGCCCTATAAAGGAATACCTGCACCGGTGCAAAAATGGAGCGCTCAAATCCTGGCTTGACTGGAGTGGTAACAATTCTTACAGCAACCTCTTCAGGTGGCAGATTGGTATTTGGATCCTCATCTGGAGCAGCAAAAAGTCCAGTGGAATACAAGGCTGCAAATAGAGAAAAAAAGATGCCTCTTAGAATAGTTCTAATAAGTTTTTGTCTGTTCATAAGTTTAAATTTAAAATTTGACATAAATTGCTTTTTCAGATCTGATATTGATTGCGAAAGTAGCGCAATTCATAGCATGCCATCACATAGCAAACATCATACATCATTTTATAAAAACCTGACAAACAATGCATTGCCAAACAAAAACATAATACCACCAAAAACTTGCACAAATACCAACTTTTTCTTCAAACACCCCCACACAACAAATTCTGACACATTCCAGGTCTCAAATTACTAATACCCATTATCTTATAAATTTCACACGGGTATTGCAGATACCAGTCACATTCTGATGCCTGTTCGTATGCACTTCGTCCATCTAAGGAGAAGCCTGAGAGCCATGTTATCTACAAAAAAGATGACGGCTTATGTTCAACTAATTATTTTTAGTACATTTGCCCAACACTCATTCCGCAACCATCATGTTCCAACTATTTGAAAGGTTAATCCTAATTAGAGCAGCATCCCTACTGATTTTACTTACACTTGCAGGCACAAGCTGCACATCTCCCAACGCAGTAAAGTGCAAATTGGCAACCTCAGAGATGCTTATGCAGAATTTTCCCGACAGTTCCCTGACCATTCTCCAATCCA
>JAEIGA010007722.1_pt1 | contig 16310 bp, 16 predicted proteins | sample 9270691 | NCBI WGS metagenome assembly JAEIGA01 (sample SAMN17057246, study PRJNA624740) | gut metagenome | biome: biome; isolation source: fecal sample | host: Bos grunniens | place: China: Xizang | collected 2019
AACGATGCGAGCAGCATCGCTCTTGTAATCCTTCTCCGTCATCAAAGTATAGACGGTCTCATAGATAGACTCCATAGCCTCGTGATCGCAGAAAAAGTTCACATCCTCATCCAACTCACCATCGGCATCCAAGTAGATACCCTCAGCCTTCGCAAGAGCCTGCTCACCACTCATAGCAGTGGTCTTGCCAAGCATACGAAACTCCTCAGTAATAGCAGCGATTACCTGCTTTACAAACTCCATTACCTGTTCAGCATCCAATGTGAAATGCTTGTCGCTTGCAGATTCGATAACACCTGCGATTGTGTCTACAAAGTTCTTAGTTCCCATATATTTATACTTTAAAATTTGCATATAAAAAAGCACTTGTGCTATTTCTGTGACGAAGATAGCGCAAGTGCCAAACTCGGGAACTTACAGGTGCGCGGCACCTATTTTTTATGCTTATTTTTCAATAAATAGTTTCCTGATACTACTCAAAGCCTTAAACTTTTCTGAAATTTCAATAGATTTTGGATTTATAGTTAATGGTTTTTCTAAGGTTATTAAATAAGGTGATGGACTCTCGTTAAAGAGTGAACATTGAATGTTAACGCAGTTAGCAATAATTTTATAACATTCTGTCAAACGTTTGGTACCGTACTTTTCATCTGTAACCAATCGTTTATATTGTTCTTTTCCATCACCATCATAAATCGCATCGTAAATGTATACGAAGGCCTCCTCGTGGTTACAAACATTCACTACCGATGGTGAATCCGGGTTGTTAATGCGATTTATAAGGTTCATGATATAAATCACGTGAGCGGCAGGTTCAAAATCAAGCCACTGCCTATTGCCTTTATCATCCACCAAATATGTAGACCAATCACCATGTATCCTGCGACCATCAATCTTGCCTCCGGATGCTTTGCCAATGAGTTCTATCTTCAAACGAGAAGTTTTGGCTTTGTTAATCACTGCATCAATGGCTTCTGCTATGATTCTTTTATCCTTGATACGCTTGGAAAGTTCAAGTATCAACTCGTTCTTATCCACAGCACTTAGACCTTGGCATATTTTTACATATTCCATTTGTACATCAGAGGTACTATTATTAGTACTCTTTGATATAGCTTCAACAGTATCTGGGAACTTTCTCAAACTACTAATCAAGTCCGCATACTCTATTTTGGGAATACTAATCATCTTCTCGAAACCTTTACCCAAGAATGTATATTCCCCAACAGTCGTGTTATACTTGCCGCGAAATGATATCTGCCCACCAGCTGGTAACACATTACGGCTATTATAGTCAATCAGTTTCATCCAAAGTTGTTTCGCCTCATCGGGTGCAGTTTCAATAGATGTTGCGAATGCAGCAAAAGAACATTCATCACATACCTTTTGAGCATCCACTGTTAAAAAACTAAATGCAGCATTCAAATGCCCAATCTCATCGACCTTACCGATAAAATAACACTTATAACTTCGATCAGGAGTGTACAAGGGCATTAGCAGATTATATTCAGGCTCAGAGTTCTTCATATACCCTAATAATCTCTCATCAGATTCCAATGAAGATAAATCAGTCAGAGCCTCTATCGAATATGGTAGATGCCACAATGCTCTTACTCGACTTTGTTTGATTGATTCTTGGACCTTAAGAACCGCATCATTCCACTCATATCTATTTTCTGTCAGAATGTATAGCGTGCCATCATGTAACCCGTCAATAGCTCGTTCTCTACAAATAAGTTTTGCAAAGAAATGGCTGTCAAACTGTAATATATTTAAATCTGCAATCATTGGTCTAAAAAGTTTCCGCAAAATTACTATTTTTCTGCAAAAGAGCTTTGTATTATAAGGTCTATTAATGATTACAAGCCTAGATTAGTCAGAAAGGTTATTATTCTATCTCCTCCAATCAATTAATTAGGCATATTTACACTATACGGCTATATGATACAATTACCTTTTCTCTTTTATGTTTATACTAGAGACCGTAGCTGCTAAATTAAGTTTCATCATTAGTCGAGAATCACGCATCATCTTCTTAAGAATAGTGCGCATCTCATCCTTGGTAGCTTTCCCCTCCAAAAAAGCGGAGTACACATTTGCATTACAAATCATATCGTCCATTTTAAAATCTATAAAATTTTCGTTGATACTGGTGAATTTGTTCTAGGTTCTCCTGTCTATAAATCATGAACTCATTCAACAGATTCTGTATACTCAATGGAATGGATTTAGTATGAATTTCTATCGCTTTATACTTGCCATGACGAATAAATAGTGCTCTAAGAGCTCCTTCGGGATGAGTCGGGCTACCACTGGTAAGTATTAGTCCTACTGTGAGTTTAGATTCATCCATATTCCAGAGTCCAGCACGACACCCCATCAAGAAGTCTGCAGCAAGTTCATGCTCCCATATGCCATTATTAATTCCAGGGAACTGTGTGTTCTGCAAAACACGATGCGCGCACTCGTGCGTCATAACAAGGCTGAAGGCATCCTTACTATCCACCTTCATATCAACCAACTGCTGCATATTATAGCAAAGTACATCATCCTCGTACAATCCAGGATGCCTATTTACGAACATCGTTTGCCCATTCTGAACATTGGTCAAATCTTGAATCATTCGAGGCATCGGAATATGAAAGAAGTCGCACGCTGACTGAATGGCTTCCTCCACATCTTTGGGTGTCAAGTCAAACTTCTTAAAGCGTTGGCTCATCTTTAGAAACTCATCCATAGAAACATGGTTGAATCTCTTATACCATTCTTGATTGAATATATTACTCATTATTAACTTTATAAGTTATTGAGGTCTCATGTCTAATTAATCTATCATCACGAAATTCGCCCAATATATTGGATGATGGAATTGTGCCCTTATCTCATTCTTTGCTCTATTGAATGAATCAATTAATGATAACTCATCAAAAAGCAAATGGTAATAGAATTTAGTCATAAACATTGCACCAACTTCGTCTGACTCATTCCACAAAGACATTATGATATTTTTCACACCAGCTTTCTTGAATGCTCTTTGCAAACCATACAATTCATCAGAACGCACTGTACCATTTCCGCTATTACAAACAGACAATACAACAAGCGAAGTATCATTGAGATTCATTTTGGATATATCCGATGCTGTAAGGACACCCTCATGATGTATCGAGGAGCCATACAACCACCCTTGATTACCATTACTCATAACAATTCCTGATAAATCCATCGGACTGAATCTTCCTTTTAAGGCAGGAAGGTTTATTGCAGTCTTGGGGGTTTCAAAGAAGCCATGTGTAGCAAAATGAATCACAGAAACATTCCTCTCATTCAACTTGTAAAAGATGTCAGCCGTTCCGTTTGTAAGAGAATGTTTTCCAACTTGCTCACGTCCTTTCGTTGTTTCCCACATAAAGGCTATGTTATCAATTTCTTGATTGCTATACAATAAATTGTTCCATGGCTGTAAAGGCGTAACTTCACCGCCTTCATAATTTAATGCATAACCTCTATCGTTTGAGATTGTGTCATCATTACATCCGTAATCTAATCCTCCAAATAGTTCAATATTATCTAATGACTTATTGAGTTTCCTATTCTTTATTACGCGAGCGTGGCTTATTCGCACAATACTTTTATAGTAATCTGAGAACAGACATTGAGTCGCTTCCGACACTACAAGAGACTCGAAAGGAATCTTATGTAATGAACCTGATGGAACTACATAGATATTACTAGACGCATCAAGACCCACATTCTCTACTATTTTGTTAAATATGCAATTATATAGTTTGTTGCTATACGCAAAATCAGGATTATAGACCTCCGTAAAATTAAACTGCTCTCCATTGTTATGTGACAAGACAGAAACCTCATTAAATATCATTTGAATATCCGACTCCTTGAATGCTTTAAGCATTTGTGGAACTTGATATCCTTTCCGATACACAAAAACTATATATTGTCGGTCTTCATCCTCAATCTCATAATCGTAAAAATCAATAACAGTATCGTCGTCATCCAGACTATCGGCAATGCTATAGTAATTTTGTTTAATAAAATCTGAATACTTGTCAATTATACTATGTGTAGCACACATCAAACGCATGCGTTGCAAATAATGGTTGACATATTCAGTCGATGAATCCTCTGTCAAAGTCCCCCAAGGAGTTCTTTTCTGCTCATATTTCTCCAGTTCTTCATAAATACGGCGAATATCTTCTGAAACATTCTCTGAAAATATAGCAGTTTTGAGAGCATTCTCAGAACTAAGCAAGAAGCCTTTTGAAAACAATATCAATTCATAAAGCCTGTTGTGTAAAGCCTCGCTGTCACTTTCATCGCATAGACTTACGATACGTTGTATAGTTTTATTAGCCTCATTCCAATAATTTTCTCGAAGGTCGCCATCCATATATTTTAAACGCTTGCTTGTCTGCGCTATCACCATTTCAATAGCACACACTATATCCTGTTCTGCTAAACTGCGTTCACTTATATTTCTGTGAGCAATCGAGCGGTTGATAACAACATTAAGTTTAAAGAAATCCTTATCAATGTCTGAAGATATTTCTATTAGTTCTACAGCTTCGTTAAATGCTTCAATTGCCTTATGTGGGTCAGTATTCTTTAATAAGTTTCCTATTTCAAATAGACAACTATACATCAATTGTGTAGATAAAGATATATCTGAGCCTGGATGATGTTCTTTCTTAAACGTATCTACGACAGTCTTGTATATTTCTATTGCACCAGATATATTTCCACAACTCTCACAAGCCTGCCCCATAGCATGAAGAGCCATAACCGTATGATAGTCCGAAAACATATCGTCTGCTATTTGCATTGCATCATCAGCAAGAGATATTGAGCAGTTGGAATGCAGTCTGGCAATTTCTGCTTTTGAATACCACAACAACATCCTGAATTTGTCAGCAGGAAATATGCCTTGAGGAAATGGAATTTCATATGGTATATCTTCATCTTCATCATTTTCCTTATCCATATTTCTGCTACATACATCTTCCCTTGCCGCAGAATTGTGTAATACTTGATATGCAAATTTCAATGTCTCAGAATTACTATATTCAGCGCTTCCGCCGTATACTTTTGATTCAGCATCTTTCAGTTCTTCTGTTGTACGCAATGATGTTTGCCAGTCACCTCGCTCTAATGCCAAAAGATTATCAATGAAAGGCATTGACTCCCTGATTCTATTTTTCCTAAATTCTGATTTTTCCTCACCTAAGAGTTTTTCTCCTAATTCGTATGGGTTGAGTGTATACTTATCGCATAAGGCCAATAATTCTTTAACAATAGTAACTCTTTCTTGGTCTATATCTACATGAACACTCAAGTCAATAGATGCTATACAGATAGACAGTTTACGAACTATTGAAATATATTCGTAGGTTAGGTCTTCTGACTCCTGGGCTAAATGAAGTGCCTTATTGTAGAACTTCATCGCTTGGGAGAATTCTCTCAAGTTTCCATAACTTACTGCTATCTGAAATAATGTTTCTATATGATCTTCAAAAGAAACGACATCAGACAATGCCGCAATCTTACATATTGCTTTACCACACAATATTGCAGTATTGTACTGAAGATGGGCTAGCATAAAATCTGCTCGCTCATAGAAATAATTATAGAAACCTTTTAAACAGGGTTCTATTTGCTTTAGAATTTGTTGATTGTTGAAGCTCATATAGTTCTCCTTGAACCTCTCAATAAAAGCTTCATCTGTCATATCGAAGACTTTTGACAACTCAAATAATCTTGCATTAGCCACATAAAACTGTTGCTTGTCGCCTTGCTTTTCTATGAGTATAGAAATCTCATCTATCAGAATTTGTAATTCCTCAAACCAATGCTCTTCTGACTGTGCTAACATTCTAGCGTCTTACAATTTTTCATATTCCTCCAGACTCCATTTTTTGCATAGCGTTTCAAGAGAAGCATAGCGCAGTGCCCCTATTTTTTGCATAGCATACCCCGTCTTTTCAGCGGACCATATTGCCCATTTTAAGAAAACCTTCTTGAAAATATTCATACATTAATTATTTAAGTCGCTTTGTTAACCCAACGTGGTTGTCTACTTTATACATATATATCAGGATTATCAAATCCTGATATAATATGAATCTGCATTACCTGAGCCTGGCAAGCAAACAGTAATTGTGACTTTTGTTAAATATCTATATTTCGAATTAAGTACTGTCACTTCCCATTTATCAGAATTAGCACATTGTACCAATAATAAGAACGCAATGTCTCCATTCAGTATTGTTCCTGGAGTTTCAGATATAGATGCGTTGACAATGGTTGTTACTTGCTTGATCGTATCTATATCGTCTAATTCATTTGCTGTTTCTATAATTTTCTTAAAGTTAACCAAATTCATTAAGAATTTTGAGATTCCAAGACTAAATTTATTATCGGTAAAAAAGTTAATAATTGCGTCTATCATATCTAATATATACTATCGTAAACGTACAAACTAATAAGTTTCTTTATCTCTTTGTCTCGAGGTATAGGTGATAGGTAGTTTTGGAAATTTCGTATTACCTCGTCATTTAACATGGTGTGATTTTTCATGCCTTCTATAAAGCTATCACCTATACGAAATGTGTATGACATATTGATGGCCTTACCAATAGCTAGTTCCTTAGAATCGCCATATCCGATATGTTTCTCTATATCTTTATGCCACATAGGATATCTCGCTGTGTCAATATAGATAGAAGGGAAAAGAACCTTATATAGCGTTGGATGATTGCGAGACCAGTCGCCCACGGTTGTATATGCTTTATATATAACACCTATATATTTCCACACTGGCATTTCTCTATGCATAACTTGTAATAATGCCACTGCAACAGACACAACACTTCTTGAGACGATTGTTTTCTCTGATGAAACTGGATCCGAACTAGCCTTTTTTATCAGAGAATACATCATAGCGCCCCAAATGACACTTAAAGCAATCGTTTGAGTATGAAGAACGTCACCATACTCACTAATTGTATTATTTGAGACCTTATTGTATATCTTTATTACAACTTTCGTAAAAGCAGACATACCATCAACATACGCTAAACTACTCACATCCGCCGACTTCTCCATATAGAATTTAAGTATATCTTCATAAGTAGCACTACCACTGGATGCAAATGCAAGTATAGTGTAAACTCGTTCAACCAAATCAGTTGTTAAATTTTCCACCTCAATAGGAATCTCCGTTTTTAACTGTTCTATAGTGGCTGTATTTAGCTTAGTTGATGTCGATAATGTTAACTTTGGAAGATATATGGGAGCATCAAGAGCTAATTCCGATAAAGTTGGACGATATGTTGGAGTAACAGTCGTAGAGGTTGTAGTTGTAGTCGTTGTTGTTGTTGTGCTATTGATAAGGTCAGAAATCGTATCTGTGACGTTATCAATAGCATCTGCTACATTATCTATCACTCGTTCAAAAAGAGACTTCTTCCTGAACTCTGGCTGCTTCATCTTTAATTCCATAGTATAGTATTTTTTTGTTAATTTTTTCTAATCAATTACCACATCCTCATCATCGCTAAAACCTCCTAGCGGAGTATTTGGACGACTTGGGTTTGTAGTTGCTTCGGGAGCAACTGGTATTGTTGCTGGTTGTGGGTCCCAATAGTTACTACCAAAGTCGTTGCTCGCACTTGGTATCTGAGGACGCTCTGTGGGCTTATCAATCTGAGGACGTTCTGAACCGAACCACTGATTTAGAATAGCATCAACCTGCGCCTCAATCTGAGGTGTAACACGAGTTTTAACTCTATTGTACGAAAAAGCCAAAGCGGCGCCATTATCAAGAAGTCCCAACAGCCCATACTTCTCTCTGCTCAATAGTTTCTTATCGTCTGGAAGAAGTTGATATCCAAGTGCTGCTATAATGAGTGTCTTATCCAATGCAGGCGTATGTGGCGATTTAACCACATAGTACAATTCTAGCACTACGCGCGTAGCCTCACGACCGGTTTTGGTTGCATAAATCTTAATATATTGCCACAACTGTTCGGCACCTCCAAAAAGATTGCTAAGTTCATCCATAGTAGTTCGGGGTTAGAAGTTTATATCCTCACGAGTAATTATACTCAGTTCATCGTTATCAATACTCTCCATTCTTGCCAATCGGTTTGCCTGATTCTGAACAACCTTCTCAAATAGGTTGCGTACATATCGCGCATTACCGAAGTTCTTGTCGCGAGAGACGACAGCACATCCTATTACACTCTGCAATTTCTCGAAGGCATCGCGCTTAATCTTGTATCTTGATTTGCGCAAGTTGCGTTTGAATATCTCAGTCAGCTCCTCCGTAGAGTAGTCGTCAAACTGGATATAGCGGTTAAAGCGAGATTGCAATCCTGGATTAGAGTCAATAAACTCCTTTATCTCATTTGTATAACCGGCAAGAATAACAACTAGTCGGTCGCGGTCATCCTCCATACGCTTGAGTAAAGTTGCAATAGCCTCAGCACCAAAGTCGCTACCTTCTCCAACAAGAGAATAAGCTTCATCAATAAACAGAACACCATCAAGAGCCTCATCTATCACCTTATTGGTCTTTGGGGCGGTTTGACCGACATACTCGCCAACAAGTTTTGACCGATCAACCTCCACAAGATGCCCCTTTTTCAAGATACCGAGTTCCTTGTAGATGCCTGCCACAATGCGTGCAACTGTGGTTTTACCCGTTCCTGGATTACCAGAGAACACACAATGGTATGATACCGAAGTATTGGGTAATCCTTGCTGCTTGCGCATTGCTTGAATTTTGATAAGGTTTCGCAATGAATCTACATCTTGCTTTACGCGTTCAAGACCAATCAACGATTTTAGTTCAGCGAGATAATCCACATCAGGATTGCCCTCCGTTGTGCTCGTTCTTTGTGTACTATTTGTATTCTGGGTAGTACTCACTTGTTCCTGTATAGGAGCACTCAAATACTCATTTATGAGTTCTCTCGCGTACAAGCAATTGCATTGTGCAGCATTTCTAAGCCAACCGATACCATTCTGCCTATCTTGCTGCACATACTTGCCCTCACAGAGTATTTGCCCCATAAGTGTTTGGGCGAAGACATCTCCGTGACGGGCTCTGTCAAATATTTGATCAATTGCGTCTTTTGTCATATTCTTTATTTGTATAACAGATAGAACAACTTATATCTATTATTCTATCAGTATTTTTGAATCAAACTTGATTACTTAGTTGATTTCCTTGCTGAAGCCATATAATCTTCCGCCTCTTTAAAATAAGACTGAGAGCGACGCATATGATCTTTATACGCAGTCATATCTCCTCGTCTCAAGGCCTCATTTGCCTTTTTAACATGCCATTCACCATTTTCTCTTCTGTTTTTAGCTTGTTTGAGATTCCATGCTCTATCATTTACAAAAATGCCCATAATATATTCTCTTTAGAATTTGAAACCAAAAAATTCACCTCTTCTGCGCCACTGCTCATCATCCTTTTCAAATCGATCAAGCATTTGATTCGTGTTTGAAATGAAATCATCTGTTTCACCTAACAATACGGCTGTCTTAAGTCGCAACTCAATGCGTTGACGCACAAAACCTATTTCTCCACTTGTTGCCCCAATTGCGTGAGCAACTTTCTCAACGCAACTATTTGTTGCATCAAGTTTAACACCGCAACCATCAATCAATCGATCCAGTTGCTTCTCTCTATCTGTTAAATCGTTCCATCCCATAATTATTGGCATGTATGGGGCACTATCAAGTGCCCCAATTTTTGTTACTTATTATTTGACTTACTTTTCTTTATTTCTGCACATATTTCTTTACCGATGCGATAAACGATGTATGCTCCACCCATTCCTAGTGTTCCTAATAATGACATAATATTATATTTTAAAGCTAAACGACGGTTTATTAACACTTATCTTCTCAAACATATGATTCTATGCGTATAGTAAGGCTGTCGATGCTGGGCTCGAAGGACCAGATCCCCCACTATTGTTGCTAAAGATTTTAGATATTGCCCATCCAAGACCATATCCAATTGCTCCACCAACTACAATACCTGCTACATATGGCGCAGCTGCAACACCTATTGAGATGGCTGCTTGAGGATTTTTTATAGCGCTATCTAAAGTTCTTTGACAGACTTCATGCACTAGCATTTCTCCACATTTTCCTAAAGTACTCATCTTAATTTTTATTTATGGTTAATATTCTGTTTTTCTATTTGCAAAGATATGGCTAATTTAAGAGAGTGTCAACAATTACAATAAATTACATTTTTGAACGTCTTTTTTTGTTTAAATTTGGCATTAAAAACAGAAGTAACGTGTAAATCTTTGTAACACGTTGCTTCTGCTTATAAATCTGCCCAAATCGGGTCATCTTTTATCGGAGCATTGTTAACAAATACATTTTCTGGTGGAATCATTAATTTGTAATATTGTTTTGTGCAGAAATTTACAATGTCCACAACTTTGACATCTGTGACATCTTTAAATCTCCCTTTTAGTTCTGATAGACGAATACTTAGAGATTTGTTGTAAAGCATCTTCGAATATATACCGTTTGAATCATTTTTCATTAATGCATAGATTTGGTTATATTTTTGTTGAAAGAATCTTTTTTGTTCTTCAGTTGCATTCTCTAGAATAGGTATTCCTTTTTTGTCGCCAAAAATAGACGACCATATAATTAGAGCACACCTCACAGTAGGTGTAAAATCTAAGTCTAACAATCTATCATTAACGGATATTGTACCAGTTATTGTATTGATGTCAATTCGTAATAATGACGGGTTATCTTTAGCAAGAACTACCATATTAAAAAAGACCTTATACATCCCTTGATATAACAATTTAGTGTGGGATGGATTTAAATTTACAATATGATTAAACGTTACCATCCTATTATAATCACATACAAATTTGTCAACATCAAGAACAATGGAATCATTATCAAAAAGACTTATTTTCAATAGATTTGCATATGTATCATATCTAAGGCCAAGAGAAGAGGCTCTATTGGTTAGCACGTTAGATCTCCCAAGCATAACTAATAACGATGGAGATGAACTAGAGACATCTAATCCCATTTTCTTTGATAGATAATCTTTTACGAACTCAGATGTTTGCATTTTTGTAATCTTGTCATAAGCATCCTTTATTGTTTCTTTTTCTATATCAGGAAAAAGAAAAATCGCCATATCTTCAAACATCTCTCTTTTTTTACTTGCATAAAGTTCTGCAAGCTTCGGTATGTATATGAATTGAAATCCTATGCTTGCCAGCAAATGAGATATCACTGTATAATTCTCTTTTATTTCCGAATTAACCCTTACATTGTATTCATTTTCAATATAGAAAATAAATCGTTGACCTATAAAAAGATCTGAAAGTTTAAATGACCTTATTTCATATTTACGACAAGGTTTGTTATTGACCGAATGAATTTTGTTTTGATTGATGCAGTAATCCAATGCTGTTTGAAATTTGGCTTCTGAGGGACTACAAACACCATCGCTAATTATCATGCTATTCAGCACTTCACTGATATATTTTTTCTCTTCAGACGAATTCTGTTGCAATACGTTTACAGCATGAGAAAGTGGAAAAGTTTTAGCATCGTAAAAAATATTTGAAACCGAATCGTCTCCGACTAGTTCCCGACACTTTTTTATCTCGTCTTCATCGATAATCTTATCTAAAAGTATAGCATCAGACAGGACTCTTGCAATTGCTACTTTTTTACGATATTCAAGGTCATTCCATTCCATAATTATTTGTAACGTTTATTAATGATATTGCGAATAAAACGTACTATATCTGAAACAATCAGTACCGGAGATGTAAATAGCATTATCCAACCCCAATCTGACAATGAAAGTGAAGTTATATTAAACATTGCGCCAGCACAATTAACTATCAACACTTGACCCACCAATATAGCCAACACAATCCAAAGGAAACCAACACTATACGATTCCTTTACCTTTCTAGTGTTGACAAACAACCCCGCAACGTCTTGTATAAGACTTCTATCCGTGCGGAAATATTTTGCATTAAATAGATTCCAAAATTGTAGCATCACAAATGTTGTAAAAAAGACTGCATGATCATATGCTCCTAAATCGTTAGATTCAAATTCAAATAAATTTGTCGAAAGGATATTCAAAATATTGATATTGCCATAGATTAATTCTGACACTGAATGTAATTCGATATGGCCCAATAGTTGCCATAATCCTGCTAAAAAAACAAAGAACATCAAGCCTGCGCCCAATATCTTGCGACCCATCTTCTTATTAATGATATGACTATTAGGATCACGTGGTTTCTCGTCTAGAACACTTTTGTCTGTCGGGAGTGATGATAAAGCCATCGCAGCGAATGTGTCCATTATAAGGTTTACCCAAAGCATTTGAGTCACTGTCAGAGGAGAATCCAGACCTATAAACGACCCCAAAAGAACGATTAGGCACGCACAAACGTTGATAGTCATCTGGAAAATGATGAAACGACGAATATTCAAATACAATGAGCGACCCCACATTATCGCCTTGTTTATGCTGGAAAACGAATTATCTATGATGGTGATATCACTTGCTTCTTTAGCTCTAGATGTTCCGTCACCCATCGAGAGTCCGACTTGAGCTTTACTTAATGCTGGGGCATCGTTAGTTCCATCTCCAGTTACAGCGACAACATGCCCAATAGATTGCAACAACATAACGAGTCGAGCTTTATCATCAGGGCGAGCTCGTGAAATTATCTTAAAGTTTTCGTTGCTTAACAATTTCTCTGCTTTGGCATCGCTCATCGCTGCGAACTCGGGGCCTGTGATAGTCTGCATTTCATCAGCTTCACTCAACAAACCAATTTGACGACCTATTTCATTTGCTGTGCCGGGAGTGTCACCTGTGACTATGATAACCCTAACACCAGCTTTATCTTTACAAACACGAATAGCCTCTTTTACATCCTCTCGGATAGGGTCTGCTATTCCCACAATACCAAGGAAGACAACATCTTTAGAATCATGTTCACCCAATCTTTGATAAGCAAAACCAAGGGTGCGCATAGCTTTAGCTTGATATTCAGACAATGTCTCATGTATGCGATCAATCGTTTGATTGCCGGCAATAGTGTCACACATTTTTAACACTATCTCTGGAGCCCCTTTAATGAATCTTATTGGACTTTCACCTTCAGACATGGTAGCCGTGGTCTGCATATATTTTGTTTCTGTCGAAAACGCCACCTGATTGACATCTTCTGCAGAATGTCTATATGTATCATAATCAGGTCCATTCTTATGCATCCATTTCAATAGTGCAACCTCTGTAGGATTGCCTATAGTCACAAGTTTACCCTCTTCATCCTTATATACCTCAGCAGTGGAGTTTATAGCCATATTTTGACGGATAAGTTCAAACTCCTCTTCACCGCCATAGAAATCGGTTTCAATGACAGTCATCTGATTTTTAGTCAACGTACCTGTCTTATCAGTGCAAATCACAGTTGCAGCGCCCATAGTTTCACATGCGTGAAGTTTGCGCACAAGGTTATTTTCCCTAAGCATCTTGCGCATACTTAACGCAAGACTGACAGTCACACTCATAGGCAATCCCTCCGGAACAGCAACCACAATCAATGTCACTGCTATCATGATAGAACCCAAGATGAATTCCACAATTTCTATAAAACTATGATTGTTAGAGGCATCACCATCAAAGAAGAAATAATATATCATTCTTCCGACTACTATAAGCGAAGCAATCACAAAACTAGTGATAGAAATCCATTTACCAAGCTGAGCCAGTTGCTTATTCAGTGGTGTCTCAACATCGCTTCCTTCCTGTGTACGAGCTACTCCCTTACCTTCCTCCGTCTTCATACCGACTTCAGTGACCCGAATCACGCCATTTCGTTTAATTACTGTAGATCCTCTAAGTAAAAAATTAGATGGGTATGTCGCATCAGCACTAAAATCTGATTTATTTACAGTCTTGTTGGCATACAATTCTCCGGTAAAATTTGATTCATCAACTCGCAATGATGTTGAGTCTAACAAAACACCGTCCGCAGGTATTTCATCACCACTTTCGAGCTTAACGATGTCGTCAATCACTACATCATGCTTCTTAATCATCATCACTCGTGGACGACTTTTTTCCGACACTTTACGAATCACCTTGACCGGACGAGTGTCCTTGACTTTGTTAAGAATATCAAACTCTCTACCCGCCTTAACCTCAAATATAAAACCCACTCCTGTGGCTAATAGCAAAGCAGTTAGTACGCCGGATGGTTCTAGCATAATAGACCACCCTTTGCCCATATAAAAAATCTCATACAAAGCAACAATAACTGAAAAGAAGAAAACTACAAGAAGTACAATTATTATAGGATCCTTAAACTTCTCACGATATTGCTTCCATAATGGTTCCTTTTCCGGAGGCGGAATAATATTTCTACCGATTCCATCTTTTACTTTTGCAGAGTCATTCGACAAACAATCTGACAAATATGAATTTTTCTTTCTCATTGACTTAATATTAGATTGAAAGCAAAAGTAATTATTTGTTTTCTTTAATCCCCAATTTTACAACGTTGTATTGGCTTCATTCCTTTAAAAACCACATATTCTGCACTCGCTTTTGTTTTGTAATAAGAGTCATTTCCTGATTTGTAATGCTCCGGCACAAACATCTCTACGTTTGCAATATTGCGCAATGCGCGGATACGATTCTTTATATGATGCACTTGAATCCTATCTTTATATTCTGCGACAGTGTGTGCTTTACCTATATGCCAATAGATCCGATTGTACTCATCCAAAATGGCATTCTTCTCCTTTGCAGGAATATGTTCTCTCCAGTCCAAACCATTGCCACTAATCGATTGTACAACAATCATATAATAAAGAGAGGCCTCTTGTGGATTCAGCTTTATGGAAATACGGTCAGAAGTATCATCGACAGACTCAAAATATATATTAGCCTTACGATTAGAAATATCAAAGACCAATCTGTACTCCTTCATCTCACGACCGAAAGCGATGAGATCAAAAAGCGACCTATGAAATCCTGTATATATAAACTTAGGAGTTCGCGGTCTGCTTTCGATTGTAATCGAGCAACTAATCATTGAGTGGTACGTCTCTATAAGTCGATGCACTTCCTCCATAACATCACCCGTAAGCTGCAACTGCAAAAAATTGCTGTATCTCATTCGTTCGACCGACTCAGAATCATACTTATCCACAATATCCGAATCATTTATCTTTATCAGCAACGATGGTTTGCAGTCAATCAAATTCATCCCCAACTTTTTATAGAGCAAATCCCTACAGAACTTTGCCGTAGTAAGCCCTCGCAAATTTTCACATATTTTATCAACACGATCACTGACAATCGAAGGAATCATATACTTTACCACTTTCCTCAGATAATCGTGATCCATACGAGCAAAGTCGCTGATAAGACGAGGAATAAACACAAAATCAAAACCCGCCAATTTCAATTCACTCACAATCGAAGAAAGCATCGCCTCTATCTGCTTTCCGACCACGGTATCCTCATTTTCTATATAGACAACTTTTAGGTTATCAATATTTATGCCCGACTGAGGAACCGAGTGCACCACAGCATCATTCAGCAGAGTTTGCTCTACAGCAAATATCAATATAGCTTCGAGAGGGACACAGACCCCGTCCGACATGGACAATTGCTTCAAGGTACTGACCACGAGCTGACGACTCTTCACATCAAGTCCTTTAAGAATAGTCAAAGCCTTGGCAAAATCCATCTTCTTGGCCTCAATAAGCATCGCTTCAGAGATAGAGAAGCCATCCTTTGAGATTATTTGCTCAAAAAACTGCATTTCATCTACCTCGACAACGAAGTCGGCCTCAATCAAGTCCGTTACGATTCTAGCCAAAGCGATCTTATGTTCCCTCTCAAACTTTGTCATAAACTATCAACAGATTGCGTCTAAACTTGGGACATAGCATTGCTGTATTGCCTCAGCAATAGCTGCTGATATCTCAATATCACTGATTCCGATATGACTACCAAAATCATATATAAGTTCAACCTCTTCCTTAGCTATCACCTTATCAGACAAGACGATATGAATCATATACTTGAGCATACCTTCTCTCATACCCGGATTAATCTGCATAATATTCCCGACAGAGTCATTGAATATCTCAACTACATCGCCACTGGCAATCTCATCAAGAAATTTGCGAGGAAAAATTTTCAACCCTGCCAACGATTGTATGATTTCGTCCAG
>JAEIGA010007723.1_pt1 | contig 16309 bp, 9 predicted proteins | sample 9270691 | NCBI WGS metagenome assembly JAEIGA01 (sample SAMN17057246, study PRJNA624740) | gut metagenome | biome: biome; isolation source: fecal sample | host: Bos grunniens | place: China: Xizang | collected 2019
ACCTACCTTGTAGAGCTGATGAAGGAGGCAGACCTGAATCCCTCGGAATTGTCAGGCTACGAGGCCAGTGCCAGCGAACTGGACAGCGTGCAGATAATGGTGGACAATCCCATAGCAGTGCTCTATCAGAGCGGATACCTTACGATAAAGGGCTATGATGCACGCTTCAAGACCTATGTGTTGGACTATCCCAATGATGAGGTGAAGGAGGGGTTTGTAAACTTTCTGGTGCCGTACTATACCTATTCAAAGTCTGCTAATAACGCAACCATAATCGGTTCGTTTGTGAAGAGTCTGGAGCGTGGCGATGTTGAGCGCTTTATGGAGCTGCTGCAGAGTTTCATGGCAGATATTCCATACGAACTGGTACGCAACCTGGAGGTCCACTATCAGAATGCGATATATATCATCACCAAGCTGATGGGGCTGTATGTCCAGGCAGAATACCGTACTTCCCGTGGCCGTATAGACCTGCTTGTTGGAACAGACAAGTACGTCTACATCATTGAACTGAAGCTGGATGGTTCTGCCGAGGAGGCCCTGGCACAGATAAACGAGAAGGGTTATGCTCTGCCATTTGCCGTTGATGGCAGGGAGGTTGTCAAGATAGGAGCAAACATCACGAGCGAGACACGCAACCTGGAACGTTGGGTGGTGGAGAGTTGAACGTTGAACGTTGAACGATTAACGGTGAGCGGTGAGCGGTGAGTGGTGAGCGGAAGCATCCAACAGTAGGGACGTTGCGTGCAGCGTCCGAAACACTGGCATACATCCATCACTGACAAGGAGACAATACGGACGCTGCACGCAGCGTCCCTACCACTGAAACAGCGGGGAACGGGGATCGTTTAATGTTGAAAGTTTAACGAGGAACGATTAACGGTGAGCGTTGAGCGGAAGCATCCAACAGTAGGGACGTTGCGTGCAGCGTCCGAAAATAGAGACATCATGAAAAATAAGCCTATTATATTCACGACACTATAGACCGATTTGGGGTAAAGGAAAACAGAAAAAGGAAAACGGAAAACGAAGGGGGCGTCCTTGTTTTCCGTTTTCCGTTTGTTAAACTCCTTTACATTGCAAGATGTATTTTGCCATCTTGTATGTATATCTTCTTTTGTTTGAGGTCATTTAATTTTATACCATCGAGACCATAGGCATTGCCTTGTCTGGCAGCATCGCCGTTGATACTTTCGATGGGGGTCTCGCCTGTTGTGAACCAGATGTAGTCTCCTAATTGGATGTATGACTGGTCAGTATGATATTTGTAGTATCCGATTAGGATAGCACATTTGCTATAGCTCTCTGCTCCATCGAAGTTGAAGTTAAAGGTCTTTATCGCTCCTGCATCTATGTCGCCAGGCAGTTCTATGGTTTCTGTGCCGTATAGCATGCCATCGTGGTAAAGATCTTCAAAAAGGATGGCGATGATGCCCCTGTAATAACCTTCAGTGCTGTTGTTCTTGATGCGTGCCTTGGCACTAACGGCATTCTTGTCGGGCACACAGCTAACCAGGGTCAGGTTGGAAACTTTGGTGGGAGCCTTTTTTATCTCCACCTGTTTTGTTCCGATGACATTGTTACCGTCATAGTCTGATGTCAGCCAGATGTTGTATGTGCCATGGGTTTCGGGGGTGAAGGTAAGGATAAAATCCTCTGTCTCGCCTTCTTTGAGGAGCACAGCGGTGCGGCTTTGCGCATTACCCTTGCTATCGGACATGCTGGCAAAGAGATAGATGGTTGTGGACAGCTCGTCGCCAGTGTTTTCTACAGTAAGCTTGACATTTTGTTTTACACCTGCTACCATGTTGCTGGTGCATTGCCAGTCAAGATTGAATTCTTGGACTGGGCAGAGGGTGATGGAACTAATACTGCCGTCGTCTGCAATCCTTACATTGAAGTATTTCTTGGCACTGCCGATGCGCACCCATTTCGTTGAACCTTGTGCCTTGCATACTGTAGCAATGCGGTGGGTGCCTGGAGTAAGCGAGATGCGGTCGCTTGCGATATTGATACCCTTGTATTCAATATTTCCGCGGTTGGCGTTCAATGTCAATATTCCGCAATTCTTCAGCACCTTGATGATGTTGTTGTCCTCGTCAACAGTAGCAAATCCCACATTGGCTGTCACGCTCTCTGTGTGCGTATTAATGAAGTAGCTGAACATTGTATTTTCTACAATCTGCTCGTATAAGGGTTCAAAGTACTTCTTTTTTGCTGCTTCTCCTGTTGGAGGCTGGATGCCGATAATAATCTCTTGGCCACAGCTGTAGCCATCAGAAGAACCGCTTCCGATACCTCCAGTGCCAGGATTCATCAGGGTGAGCTTGTAATATCCGTCGTACGAGCCGCTCCATCCCCAATTGAAATGGAACATGCCATTGCCGTCGTATCCATCACATACAAAGGCATGTCCGCCTCCCAGTGAGTAACCTGCGTGATATACGGGCCTGCCTGCCTTCAACTCTTCGTAGATCATGGTTTCCCATTCGCTGATTGTGTAGTAGTCAATCACTTTCAGTTCCAGGTTCTTGTCGTACTTAAAGTTCTTTTTCAGAGATGTGGCAACATCGTTGGTGTAGGCACCTGTGGACAGTCTTGAATAGTCGCTCCTGATAGCCTGTCCGCAGTAACGCATTAGCTCTGCCACGGCATCTCCGTCCTCGTCTTTGCTGTATCTGTTCTTCATCTCGTCCCAACGGAACAGAGTAGATGCCATGGAGGGTACACTCAACTTGAATGTGCTTGTGGTATAGGCAGAGATGTTGGTGGTGGACTCTTGGGGCCATTCATGGTATTTCATAACCTGTGCCATGGCTGTGGCAGTACATCCTGTCATGCTTCTCTCTCCCTCATGCAGGGGGCACATGTTGTTGTAGGGGGAGGCTTGATCCCACTGAGTCTTGACAAGTGGGGTGATGGCAGTCCATTGCTCAGAGTGCAGGGGGGCATTTTGCTTTGGCTGAACATATGTCTCCAGCATGCCTATCTGCTCGGCATACCCTTGCAACCATGCCTTTACGTTCTCGGGCATATTCTCCATGTTGAAAGAACCATTGGTGGAGTAACCAAGAATCTCGTCTGTATTGTCATCGCCAGATACAATAACATAGCCACCTTCGTTCTCTGCATTGAAAATATAGTATGCGGGAGTGGAGGTGCTTGTCTTTGCTCCTCTGATAGTTCGTGCCGGAGCGTACTCGGGAGCGTCAGCAGGAGAGATGATACTTCCGTTCAGCTCTTTCATGAATTTGGCGGCCTTTCCCTTGGCCTGTTCCAAATTGACCGGACCAGCCCACGAGGCAATGGCAAGCAATGCCAGGATGATAAATGATGTAAATCTTTGTTTCATGTTCATTAAATAGTTAGGTTCAGATAAATCTTTTGTTTTTTTGTTCCTTACGAGTTTCAAATATACACAGAACTTATGAGAATATGCCATAAATTTCAAAAAAAGAACTATCTGTAAAGTAAAAAAACAGAAAACAAAAAGTGGTGTTACGGGAAACCGCAACACCACTTGTAGGAAAGTTATAGTTTATTAGTAGAAAAGATAACGCTTGTCTTCAACGTTTGCCTTGCGATACAGGTCACCCTTGTAGGCATTGATAGAGCGGAGGGCAGACTGTGTCAGAGTACCTTGCTCTGCCTTCTGGTCAAAGGTGGCTTCTTTCTTGTCTGCAGCAAGAACCTGGTATGCGTAGATGGCATTGTTGCCACGTACTCCATTCTTGAAGGCGTCCTTGGCCTGAGTGCTTGAGCTGCCGCTGAGTGCAGGTTCGGAGTAACCAGTCTTGGAAACATAAACAGGCTGTGCGTATGTTACATTGCGGAGGGTGTCGGTTACGGCACCTTCAATCTTGGCAACTTCGGCAATGCTCTTGGCTGAAGCAATCTTCTCCTGGAGGATTGCTGCCTTCTTGTCCTTGATGACTTCCTGAGTCAGGAATCTCTTCACATCTTCGTTTTCCCATGAAAGGTAGCCCTTGGGAGTGATGCCGGTGAGAACGACGCACATGAGGTGGTTGTTGTCGCCGCACTCGTAGAGGGGGCTTACGTCGCCTACCTTGGTGTCCTCGCTGAAGATCCAACGCATAGCGTCGCGGGTGTTGCTTACACCGCCGATATTGTGTTCTGCACTGCTGATGTTGTCACGTTCAAGAACACGATAACCGGCCTCGGCTGCAAGTGTGTCAATGGCTTCAGCATCCTTGCCAGCCAGGAATGAAGAGAAGTTGGAGAATGCCTTGTCGTAGGTCTGCTTAGAGAAGTCCAGAGGAGTCTTTACAACAGCAACGTCATACTTGCTGACTGGGTTGCGTGTTTCCAGTACGTTGATAACAAGAACGCTCTGACCATCCATAACCAGTTTCTGAAGGCTGCCTGCAGATGCTGTGGTGATTGTCTCGATGAACTTCTTGTTTGTCTCGTCGATGTTCATGCCCTCGTACTGAGAAGATGTCATCCACATCTTTTCACCGCTCTGGCTGTACTTCTTGGCAATGGTGTCAAAGGGTGCACCAGCCTTGATGGCATTCATGATGCTGTCTGCAGACTTTTCTGCCAGGGTCATGTCCATTGCGGGTATGCCGATGAGGCGGTACTGGATGCTGTCGGGCAAGGTCTGTGTAGAGATGAGGCGTACAATGTTCATTGTGTTGTCCGTATTGTTGTAATAGGGACCAACCTGCTCTCCGTCCTTCATGCTCTCCATCTGGTTGGCAATGTCTGTGGGCAGCGTCTTCTTGCTGATGGGCAGAGCAGAGTAGGGGATAAGAGAATGTGACTCGCGGATAACTTTGGCAGGAGCAACACCATCATTCAGCTGCTGTGCGTAATCTGCCATCTCCTTGTTCAGTTCTGCTTCATCTTCCTTGCTTGCCTTTACAGCAATGTCAATGTACTTTATGCTGCGTGTCTCTTCGGCAGTTTCGAAGACTCCCTTGTACTCGTTGTACTTGGCCTTCAAGTCCTTGTCTGTCACAGTAATCTCGCTGTCCATGATGCTGCTGTAGGGGAGAGCTGCCATGAGGAGGGTCTTCTCGTTTGTGCGTGCATCAAAATTCTGCTGAGCTGCTATGGGGTTGCTGATGACACTAGCCAGCAACAGGCTCTGGTACTTTTCAACAAGCAAAGTGTTGCGCAGGTTCTTCTCGGTGAACTTCCACCACTGCATCAGGCTGGTAGCTTCCTCTACAAGGTCGGCAGAAGCCTCGGGGGTAGTGAGAATCTCCTGGCACTGCTGCAGAGTCTGCTTGAGCATTGTGTAGTCAAACTTGCCCTCCTGGTTGCGGAAAGGAGTCTGCATAAGCATGGGGTGCTCGCCCTTGATCAGGAGCTGCTGAAGTTCCTTGTCGGTAACTGTCAGACCAAGCTTGTCTGTCTCATTGGTGATGAGCTCTGTCTCAACAAGGTTCTGCCAAACCTGATCGCGGACGCTCTGCATCTGCTCGTCAGTAAGGTTGGTGAGACCATTGCTGTTCTTGATTACATTGACATACTCGTCAACCTTGTTGTTGAAATCTTGAAGGTCAATGTCCTTACCATTGATGCTGCCAACGGTGTTATGGCTGGACATGCTAAATACCTCCATGACTCTTGTCCAGTCTGTGGCAATAAAGCCTATCAGACCGAGAAAGAGGGCGCCAACCACTAAGGGGCCAGCGTTTCTTACTTTTTGTAAAGCTGCCATTTTGTTTAGATATTATTTATGTTATTATTTAGTCGCAAATTCACGCAATAATGCGTATTTAGGGCACAAAGTTAGTGAAAAATCTTGGATATACCTTATATAATTATAAATAATTGCAAGTCAACGACAAATAATCATTGAATCTTTTGACGATTATTTGAAAGGATGACCTCCTCGATCTTGTTAGCGGTTTTCTTTATTACCTTCACTTGCCAATTGCCGCATTTGATGGTTTCGTTAAGTTTGGGGAAACTTTGGTGCTCGTTTAATATCCATCCTCCCACAGTGAGATAGTCGTCGCTTTCCGGAAGGTCAACGTCCAGAATACTATTGACTTTTTCTATTTCCATTCGGGCAGAGATGTGGTACTCTCCGGTGGGCAGTTGCACAGCGATATATTTGTTGCTGTCGTGTTCGTCTTCGATGTCGCCAAAGATTTCCTCGACCAGGTCTTCTACGGTGACAATGCCGGATGTGCCGCCAAATTCATCCACAACCACAGCGATGGACTTCTTTTGGGTCATCAGCAGGGAAAGGAGTTTCTGTGCGGACATCGTTTCGGGAACAATAGGGGTTTCGCGTATGCAACGTGTCCAGTCGTCCTTTGGCGCAAGACGGAACATCTCGCTAGAGTGCAGGAAACCAACGATGTTGTCGAGATCCTCCTTGTAGATTATGAGTTTTGATATTCCGTTGTCAGTAAACTGGCTGCGTATCTCGTTCAGTGTGGCATCCATGCTTACGGCAACAATTTCCGTACGCGGTACAATACAGTCCCTGACTTTTACGTTGCGGAAATCCAGGGCATTTTGGAATATCTTCACCTCATCCTCAATCATATTCTCGTCGTCAATGTTGTCGATGTTGCTCTGAATCAGGTGGTCAAGGTCGGCCTTGCGAAACCCTTCCTCCTTCTTTTCTTTTGGCATACGTAAGCCAAAAACGAAAAGTATGATATGGGAAAGTCCGCTTGCAAGCTTGCTGACAGGCCACAGCAGGATGTAGAATACCAGGGCAGGCAGGGCGCAAATTTGCAGTGCCCTGTTGGGATTTATGCGGAATATGGTTTTGGGCAGAAATTCGCCAGTAAAGAGTACAATGATGGTGCTGACTATGGTTTGCAAGACCAGTCCCTTGATGAGATGTGCCATCAGTATGCCATATATGACAAGGGCTATGTTGTTGCCAACCAATATGGTGGAGATGAAGTTGCTGGGGTGTTTGTAGAAGATGTCAATGATTCGTGAGGTGATGCCGCTTTCCTCACGCTCCATTTCGAACCGCATCTTGTTGCTGGATACAAAGGCTATTTCTGTTCCCGAGAAAAAGGCGGAGAACATTAGCACGATGAGTATGTTTATATATAAAAAGTACGAGTCGTCGGGTGTGTTCATTTTTATTTTTTGAAATCGTATTTGGTAGGGGCGGGTGGCAAAGTTATTTTGGGTGTTGCATTTTCTTTGTGCGACTGAATCTGTACTGGCTGTTGTTGCGTGGGCGCTGTTCTGCTGGGTGTTGCAAGGGAGTCCTCTTGCGGATTTGGATTGGAACCGTCTGCATCAGACATTGGGAAGTCGCCCTGCGAGTTGGCAACGGAATAGCGTGTCATTTGTTCGTTGCTTCGAAACTCTGTGCCAGTCAAAGTGCGTTCCGGCGTGATGATGGTCATGTGTGCATGGTTCCACATCTCATGCTTGTTCAGATCCCAAAAGAGTTCTTCGGTGTTGAACCTGGTACCCTGGACGTTGCGTATGCGTACCCTTCCTCTCAGTTCCCAGGTGTTTTGGTGATGCAGGTAGGCGGTGTCTGCCTGGACATACAGGTCGACATCCAGCTTCTCGTCAAGCCTCAGCATCAGCATTCCTTTCATAAACTTCCAGGTGGCAGCCTGGTTTTCTGGAGTGTATATGTCCCATTCCTCTGCAACCAAATGGTAGCGTATGACGCCAGAGTCGGAAATGAGGGTGCTTACACCCACGCTATGCATAAAGGGGATGGAATCCGTTGTGGAAGACTTGTGCGGCTGCCTTGTCTCCTCTGAAGTGCATGCCAGTGTGCTTAGCAGCATAAGCAGGCATCCGACTCCCCATAGGGGCAGGATACGTAAATATGATTTGTTGCTGCTGGAACTGTTCGCGTCCATGCTTACAGAATCTTGAACTTTCTGAACCATGTTTCGTTGAATGTAATGCCAAGGTTCAGAATGAGATAGTTTTCTGTTATCAGATTCGGTGTTTTGGGTGCACGGTGCAACCATTGCAGACCTAGGTTGACCACAGCCCGGCTGTCTCTGCGGTAAACGAAGGGCAAGCCAACGCCTGCGCTAATACCAATCTCTCTGGGGCCTTCATAGAGGTTTGCCAGATTGGCGTCTCCAGAAGGTATGTTTATGTATGGGCTGCTGTAGGACAATCCCATGCGATACTTGATACGATTGTAGTACCCCTTTGAAGCTACAGGATTGGGGGTGTACTCTGCACCGGCGTTCAGGGAGAGACGGTTTTTGTACAGCTTGTCCGTACTGGGGTAGGTGACATTGCCGTTGTCTATTACCATGGATGGTATGCGGCAGTCGCCCCAGGTCTGGTAATGTGCATCTGCTGATACGATAAGTGTGTTTTTATGCTGCCATGCTATGCCGCCAGCATAGCTCATGGGAATATCAAAGCCATTCTTGTCTCCTTCCACGCGGAGGGTGTCGCCGGTGGTCATAAATCTGTAGATGAAGGCATCTCCGTCAAACTCATGCCCTATTCCCACTGTGGCACCGACGGTAAGCCAGTCTTTGGGACTTACGCGGAAAGCATACTGTGCGCCAAAGTCAAAGTTGTAGGTAAGCACTTCGGCATGCTGGACGAAGTTGAAACCGTCAAAATTGTTGCTGTTGCTGTTGTTGACGGTAAACTGCTGCACCATGAAGTGGTCGTATCCCCCCCAAAGCAGACCTATGTTTGTGCCTATAGAGAAGTTGGAGAAAGGTTTCCATCCCAATCCTACAAAGGCCTGGTTGAGGCCGCCTTTTCCCTGGTAGTTTGTGGTATTGCGAATCATGTCTCCGGTTATGTCGTCGCGATACACATCTTCGCTTGTGGTCTTGTAATTGTAGCCTATAGTGCTGTATGGCTTAAAACCGAATGAAATGCCCAGGCCTTTTCGTAAACGGAAACCGGCAATAAGGTAGTCGAAGCTGGCACTATTCACTCTTTTTCTGCTCTCGCTGGTGGACATGAGGCCGAAATTGCCAGACATGCCTACGTCCAGAAGGAAGGTGAGTGAGTCGATATGGGCATACGAGGCAGGGTTCATGGTGTTGAGCTTGCTGCCAGAAGGCAAGGCAACACCTACTCCTCCCATTGCGCGGTTCCAACCTTGTGTCTGGTCGTTTGCCAGTCCAAGCCCAAAGCGTGAATATGAAGAAAATGTCCCTCCGCTTTGTGCGTTGGCAGATATGCAACATAGGGCCAGCAGAACTGACAATATGAGGCTGTTTTTTCTGAGATATTTAATGTGGTTCAAGGGGATATAGTTTTTATGCGTGTGCAAAGGTAGAGTAAAACTTCAGATTAAGCAAATCTGTTTTTCTAATTTGTGTTCTTTATACCTATTTTATATATATTTTAACTTGAGCAGTGACAAAAACCATATATTTTTATTAACTTTGCGCCTGAATGAAACGTATACTGCTCCTAATTGTTGTGATTTGTGCCTGTTTTATGGCCCATGCGGACACTTTGGCCAAAGGCATAGAGGTCAGCGTGCTGACGTGCTCTCCTGGCCAGGAGGTGTACTCCCTATATGGACATACTGCAATTCGTGTGAGGGATGGACGTACTGGGGAGGACGAAGTGTTCAACTATGGTATATTTGACTTCAATACAGAGCATTTTGTGTGGAAATTTGTACTTGGCGAAACAGACTATATCTGTGCGTCGGTGCCATGGAACTACTTTATTCGGGAGTATGAGAAACGAGGCAGCAGCGTGGCTGTACAGGTTCTGAACCTTACGCAGGACGAGGCCGCAAGGGTGAAGGAGTATCTCTGCAGGAATGTGCAGCCGGAGAATCGTGTCTACAGATACAACTTTCTGACGAACAACTGTACAACCAAGGTGATGGATTGTGTGGAGGCCTGCGTGGAGGGCGATATAGTCTATTCATGGACTCAGGAACCATATACCTACCGCACCATCTTGCACAAATATACAGAGGCATACCCTTGGGAACAGGAAGGTAACGACTTTCTTCTGGGTGCTGATGTAGATACGGTGCTTTCCCATCGTGCAACTTGTTTTATCCCTGATTTCTACAAGAATGCCTTGGATGGGGCAGTGGTTCGTGGGGAATTTGAAGATACCCGCAAACTGGTGACTTCAACGCAGGTTTGGCGGGCATCGGACAATACAGTTGCGAAATCCGCAGAAGAACTGCTGGCGACTCCGGTAACAATAGGCTGGGTGTCCTTGGTCTTGGGCGTATTGCTAATGGGAGTAGAATATATAGCGCGGAGGATGTTCTGGCTTGTTGATGTCGTGCTAATGACGGCACATGGCTTGGCTGGATGTCTGCTGTCTTTTGTTTTCCTCTTTTCCCAGCATCCAACGTTGGACAGCAACTGGCTGGTGCTGGCCCTTAATCCCTTGCCGCTTGTGGCGTTGCCTTTTGTTGTTAAGGCCGCATGGAGAGACTGCTTTTCCCTTTGGCATCACTTTATGGCAGTGTGGATAGCCATGTTCCTGCTTTTCATCCCTTGGATGCCGCAGAACATGCCTGTGCTGGCAGTCTTTGTGCTGGTGACCTTGCTGACACGTCAGCTCTCTTATATCCTGCACTACGGATGTGCAAAGTCTGCCAGGAGAGGTGGAAAACGTAAAAACACACCTAAGAAAAAGAAATGAATTCACTGAACTCATACAATAGGTTCTTTACTACCCTGGCTGTGCTGCTCTCCTTCTGTGGGGCGGAAGCGCAGCAGGCACCGGCATTGCCGCGACTGGTTGTGAATGTGATGATAGACCAGTTGAGGATGGATTACATGGAGGCCTTCTATCCGCTGTTCGGGGAGCAGGGCTTCCGCAGACTGATCCAGGAGGGAACGGTATATGCTCAGGCTGAATATCCTTTTGCTCGCCCCGACCGTGCAAGTGCTGTAGCATGTTTTCACTCGGGAACAGTGCCTTATGATAATGGCATTCCTTCCGAACAATGGCTTGACAGGCAAAGCTTGCGCCCGATATATTGTGTGGATGACAAGGCCTATTCGGGGTATCTCACTGCAGAGTGTTCCTCGCCAGTGCATCTGGGAGTTTCCACCATAGGAGATGAACTCAAGGTTGCAACAGAGGGCAAGGGAATAGTAATAAGCCTTTCACCTTTCCGTGATGCGGCAATCCTGTCTGCTGGCCATGCTGCAGATGCATGTTTCTGGATAAACGACCTTACAGGCCAGTGGTGCTCTACTGCATATTATGGAGAATTCCCCTCATGGGCATTGACATATAGCAGATACAGTTCTCTACAGCAAAGCATAGATGACATTGTCTGGACTCCATCAAACGATGTGGTCGGCAATTTCAGCTATTTCGTTTCTGGTGGATTGAAGAGTCCTTTTTCTCATAAATTCAAAGGGCAGGGGGCTTTCCGCAGGTTCAAGACCAGTGGAATGGTAAATGAGGAGGTCAATCGCTTTGCTTTCCATTGTGTAGGTTCGGCAGGTCTGGGACTGGATGCTGTCACGGATATGCTGTCCATAACGTACTACGCAGGAACTTATGAGCATTGTTCCGTTTCAGAGTATCCAACGGAACTACAGGATACTTATGTGCGTTTGGACAAGGCATTGGGGCAACTGATGGAGAACCTTGAGAAGCGTGTAGGCAAGGGGAATGTCCTGTTTGTTGTTACAGGTACTGGATATACGGATGAACCTGTGACGGACAATCTCTCCCGTTACCGCATACCTTCCGGAACCTTTGATATGCACCGCGCCGGGATGCTCCTGAATATGTATCTCGTTGCTGTATATGGCCAGGGACAATGGGTGGAAGGCAGCTGGGGAAATGAAATATACCTTAACCGCAAGCTCATAGAGCAGCGAAACGTGAACATGACGGAATTGCTGGATATGAGTTCTGCCTTCATTATACAGTTGGCTGGAGTCAAGGATGTATATACAAGCCAGCGCTTGTCCCTTGGCGCCTGGACTCCGGGAATATCCAAGCTCCGCAATTCATACAACCCCCATCGTTCCGGGGACATAATGATACAGATAGCTCCAGGGTGGTCTGTCTCGGAGTTCAATGTCACTTCTGCAGCAAAAAAACAGAATATATCCAGAGAAAGTTACACGGCATTCCCGTTGTTTTTCATGGGTAGCATTTTTGGACCATGCAGGGTGCAGACACCGGTAACTATAGATCATGTAGCACCTACAATAGCCAAGGTGCTGCGTATCCGTTCGCCCAATGCATGCGGCAGAGCACCTCTGCATGCTTCAGCACCATAGGCTGTTGCCCGGTATAGCAATAGTATGGAAATAATTATGTATTTTACAAATAGACAAAAACAGAAAATCAATGAATATAACAAATTTCTTAGTTAAACTTTTTGGCGACAAGAAGTCGCGTGACCTGAAGGCTTATCGCCCCATGGTAAAAGCCGTTCTAGATGCATATCCCAAGGTGCAGGCTCTCAGTGATGACGAATTGCGCGCTCGTGTTCAGGAAATACGAAGGGAAATTGCAGAAAAGGCTGCTCCTCTGCGTCAGCAGATTGCGGAGATAAAGGAGCGTATTCCACAGACAGAAATCCAGGACCGTGCTCCTCTTTTCCAGCAGATAGACAAGCTGGAGAAGGAAGTGCTGGAGGTGTTGGAACAGGCATTGGACGAGGCTCGTGCCGAGGTGTTCGCCATTGTGAAGAGCACAGCAGAGCGCTTTACCAACAATGCTGATATCCGTGTCAAGGCCACTGATTTTGACCGCGAACTGGCAACAAGGCATGACTTTGTGGAGATTGACGGTGACACTGCTGTGTACCACAACCATTGGATAGCCGGCGGTAACGATATGCTGTGGGCTATGGTTCACTTCGATGTGCAGCTTTTCGGTGGTACCGTTTTGCATCAGGGCAAGATAGCGGAGATGTTTACCGGTGAGGGTAAGACATTGACTGCAACTCTGCCTGTGTTCCTCAATGCCCTGACCGGCAATGGCGTACACGTGGTGACTGTAAATGACTATCTGGCAAAGCGTGACTCTGAGTGGATGGGACCCATCTACATGTTCCATGGTCTCAGTGTGGATTGCATTGACAAGCATCAGCCCAATAGCGAGAGCCGCCGCAAGGCTTATATGGCAGATATAACTTTCGGTACCAACAACGAATTTGGCTTTGACTACCTGCGCGACAATATGGCACAGGATCCTTCTGACCTGGTGCAGCGCAAGCACAACTTTGCTATCGTGGACGAGGTGGACTCTGTGCTTATCGATGATGCCCGTACTCCTCTTATCATATCAGGTCCTGTACCCAAGGGCGATGACCAGATGTATGAGCAGTACCAGCCTTTGGTAGAGCGCCTTGTGGGCGTGCAGCGTACATTGGCTACGCAGTATCTGGCAGAGGCAAAGAAACTGATTGCTGAGGGTACTGCCGAGAAGAACAAGCAGAAGACCGCCGACGGTTTCCTGTCGCTCTACCGCAGCTATAAGGCTCTGCCCAAGAACAAGGCTTTGATCAAATTCCTCTCCGAACCTGGCATCAAGGCTGGCATGCTTTCTACTGAGGAGATATATATGGAGAGTAATAACCGTCGCATGCCCGAGGCTGTAGAACCCTTGTACTTTGTTGTAGAGGAAAAGCAGAATAGCGTAGACCTTACCGACAAGGGTAATGAATGGCTTGCGTCACAGGTCAACGACCCGGCACTCTTTGTCCTGCCTGATATAGCAGGCATGATGTCACAGATAGAGGCTGACACCACCCTGGACGACGAGGCACGCATCCAGAAGAAAGACGAGGTTTATGGCGACTATGCTATCAAGAGCGAGCGTGTGCATACCCTGCAGCAGCTGCTGAAGGCATATACCATGTTCAACCTTAACGATGAGTACGTTATTCAGGATGGCGAAATTAAGATCGTGGACGAGCAGACGGGCCGTATCATGGAGGGCCGCCGCTGGAGCGATGGCCTGCACCAGGCAGTTGAGGCTAAGGAGCACGTAAAAGTACAGGCTGCTACTCAGACTTATGCCACCATCACCCTGCAGAACTATTTCCGTATGTACCACAAGTTGTCAGGTATGACAGGTACTGCCGTTACCGAGGCTGGTGAGTTCTGGGATATCTACAAACTGGACGTAGTGGAGGTTCCCACCAACCGTGATGTGATTCGTACTGACGGCAATGACCGTATCTACAAGACTCAGCGTGAGAAGTACAATGCCGTAATTGAGGAGGTGGTACGCATGCGCAATGCTGGTCGTCCAACTCTTGTCGGTACCACCAGCGTGGAGATAAGCGAACTGCTCTCCAAGATGCTTTCTATGCGCAAGATTCCTCATCAGGTACTGAATGCCAAATTGCACCAGAAGGAGGCGGACATCGTTGCTCAGGCTGGCCGCAGCATAGACGGACTTGGTACCGTTACCATTGCCACCAACATGGCAGGTCGTGGTACGGATATCAAACTGAGTCCCGAGGTTAAGGCGGCAGGTGGTTTGGCCATCATCGGTACGGAGCGACACGAGAGCCGTCGTGTGGACCGTCAGTTGCGCGGTCGTTCCGGACGTCAGGGCGACCCTGGCAGCTCCGTGTTCTATGTTTCTTTGGAGGACAAACTTATGCGCCTCTTTGCATCCGAGCGTATCGCCAAGGTCATGGACCGTCTGGGCTTTGAGGATGGCGAAATGATAGAGCACTCAATGATTACCCGTTCTATCGAGAATGCCCAAAAGAAGGTTGAGGAGAATCATTTCGGTGTCCGCAAGCGTCTGCTGGAGTATGATGACGTAATGAACAAGCAGCGTAGCGTTATCTACGAGAAGCGTCGCCATGCACTTATGGGTGAGCGCCTTGGTATGGACATCGCTGACATGATATGGGACCGCGTGTGTCACATCATGGAGGGTCGTGACTATCAGAATTGTCGTGAACAGTTCCTGGAGATCCTGGCCATGGAATTCCCCTTGTCTCAGGATCGTTACGAGAGTGGCAAGATAGAGGAACTGGCCGAGGAGGTATATCAGAAGGCTATGGAGCGCTTCAAGCAGAAGTGCCACATAATTTCTGCCAATGCTCAAAAGGCTGTGGCAATGATTGTGGAGAATCCCGATGAAATGCCACGCTACGAGAATATTATGGTTCCCGTTATTGATGGACGTCGTGTTTATCAGGTTTCGTGCAATATACAGGAAGCCTACGAAAGTCAGTCACAGGCTGTTGTTACAGCATTCCACAAGAGTTTGATCCTGCACACCATTGATGATGCATGGAAGGAGAATCTGCGTCTGCTGGACGAACTGAAGCATTCTGTACACAATGCCTCGTACGAGCAGAAGGATCCCTTGCTTATCTATAAGCTGGAGTCTGTCAAGTACTTCGATCAGATGGTTAACAAGATAAATGACCGTGTGGTAAGTGTGCTGATGCGTGCTCAGGTTCCTGAACTGCAGATCCGTCAGGCCGAGGCTCCGGTGCCTCCACGTCCACAGCAGCGTCTTCAGGAAACTCATGAAAATATAGACGAGGGTATGCGTCAGGCCGCCTCTCGCGATACACGCGAACAGCAGCCTGTACAACCTGTCCGTCGCGAGAACCTTCCTGGCCGTAACGACCTTTGTCCTTGTGGTTCTGGAAAGAAGTTCAAGCACTGTCACGGACGCAACCTTTAAGTAAATGAGAAAACGGAACCGATGTTTTCCGTTTTCTCATTCCCGTTTAACCTAAACCATACATATCCATGATTGCACCAGAGAAACAAATCCAAAGGGCTCTGCGACATGTTGCAGAACGCTTCCCGCAAGGCAGCGAACCAGTGTTGACAGACATTGTATTGCGTGTATTCCCTCATAGCGGAGAGGTCAGGTTCTATGATGACGATGACCGTGAACTCATGCGTATAGTTATAGAGGAATGGATACATGGTTCGCGCGACGAGGAATTCTATCAGAAGGTAACTCCTATACTGCGTCAGGCAATAGGAGAGGTACGTCAGGAGGTTGTTGATCCGATGTCTGTTCTGCGTCCATTTACATTTGTCATGCAGGATGAAGACGGAGAAACGCTTACAGACCTTTATATCGTAGATGATCAGGAAACGGTAATAATTTCCAGTAACTTGCTAGAAGATGTAGACCAGGATTTGGATAACTTCTTTAATGATCTGATGAAGGAATAGTGAACTCGCATAGAACTCTATGTGAATTATTGCTGTCCGGTAAAACTTTTAATGACATACAATCCCTGCCCGAAGCTGAATAAAACCAAGCTTCGGGCATTATTTTATTAAAAGTAAGCCCCCTTAATCAAAAAGTGTTGGTTCTGGTGGTGGTTTTTGTGATTCCTGAGCAAGGATATTTAACCAAGTTTTGTCAGGATTCTCCATAAATGCAATGAAGT
>JAEIGA010007724.1_pt1 | contig 16308 bp, 9 predicted proteins | sample 9270691 | NCBI WGS metagenome assembly JAEIGA01 (sample SAMN17057246, study PRJNA624740) | gut metagenome | biome: biome; isolation source: fecal sample | host: Bos grunniens | place: China: Xizang | collected 2019
GGCAAGTAGTAGTTTGTTGGATGCTATCTGAGAATGCAGTTTTAGGGTTTTTATCGCGAGCAGCCAATTGAGTTTCAAGCATAGAGATGAGAGTTTGGTATGCTTGGTCGTCTTGGCGAGGCGCAGTGAAATAGAGATATGCGAGTTGCATCATAGTCTCGAAATCTTTCACTGTAGATGTACCCGATATGCTTTCGTAGTATTCGCTGATGCTTGGAGAAACTGATACATTTTTACCAGTAAGGGCTTTTTGAAGGTCAAGAACTGAGAATTCTCCGATACCATTGTAAGAGATAACACCATCAGCCAATGCTGCAGAAGGGAGGTCTTCGAGGGCAACTTTGCTTAAACCTCCTTCAGACTCCATGCTCATGATGATTTGGTCGCTTTTGAATTCAGTAGGTTTGATAACTACTTTTATACCGTTAGAGAGAGTCCATTCGGTAGTACCAAGTTTTTTGTTGAATTTCTCTTTTACGATAGTGCCGGCAGTAGGAGCACTTTCGACAAGTGGGCGATCGAAAGTTTCTTCTACTGGAGCTTCGATTTCAGATGCTTTAACCGCATTGAAGATTTCGAGAATTTCTTCTTGAGTAGGAACGCTTACGATGTCGTTGTTTTCTTTACCGATGTAGCTGATAACGATATTGTTGTCTGTAATGTATTGTTGAGCTAATTGGTTGATAACGTCAACAGGAAGTTGTGGTAATACAGCTTTAACATATTTATATTCGAATTCGATGCCAGGGATTGGTTCGCCATCGAGGTAGTGACGATAATATTCTTGTGCATAGCTTTGTGATTGACGAGTATTGCGTTCATTATAGTAGCGTTCTACATTAGCAATGTATTCAGTTTTAGCGCGTTCGAGTTCTGCATTAGTGAAGCCATAACGTTTGATTTTTTCTACTTGAGTGAACATATCTGCCATAGCAGCTTTTTCTTTACCATCTTTAGGTATAGCGATGAATTCGAAAGCATCAGTTTCGCCAAGTTGGTTGCCGTAACCACCCATTGCTTGGATGAAATTAGCATTAGGGTCCATAGTGATTTCTTCGATGCGGAAAGAAATCATTTGGCGGATGAGAGTATTGATTGTAGAGAGGAGGTAGCCTTGGTCAGTAGCGCGAAGTTCGCGAGGCATAGCATTGTGTTTAAACTCGATAGCGAGTTGAGTGAATTGAGCCTCTTTATCTGTATAGACAACTACATGAGGTGCACCATTTGTAGGGAGGTTATAGCGAGGACGTTCGCCGCGGTTAGCGCGAGCAGGGATTGGTGAGAAGAGGTCAACGATTTTTTTCTCCATTTTGTCAACGTCGATATCACCAACTACAACGATACATTGAAGGTCTGGACCATACCACAATTCATAGTAGTCGCGGAGGGCTTGGTATGTAAAGTTGTTGATAACTGCTGTATCGCCAATTACGTCGCGTTTAGCATATTGTGAACCAGGGTATTTGAGTTTGTTACCTTCGCGCCACATGCGACGTTGAGCAGTGTTGCCAGTACGCCATTCTTCGCGAATTACGCCACGTTCGTTGTCGATTTCTTCGCCGTTGAGCGAGATTGCGCATGACCAGTCGTGAAGTACGAGAAGTGCGCTGTCGAGAATCTCTTCGCGAGTAGGCACGTTAGAGAGGCGATATACAGTTTCGTCAAGCGAAGTGTAGGCATTGATGTTGCTACCGAAGCCAACGCCAACTGATTCGAAATAGTTGATAAGGAGTTTGCCTGGGAAGTGCTCGGTGCCGTTGAACGCCATGTGTTCGAGGAAGTGAGCGAGACCATTTTGGTGGTCCTCTTCGAGGATAGCACCTACGGCTTGTGCGATGTGGAATTCGCAACGTTCTTTAGGTTGGTTATTGTAACGGATGTAGTAAGTAAGACCATTGTCGAGATGACCGATGCGGACATTCGAGTCAATAGGTAGTGGTTGTGGCATTTGAGCCATTACGTTAATGCAAAATGCACAATTTATAATGCATAAAGCTAAGAGAATTAATTTTTTCATATTTAAGACATTTAGATATTTGGTAGCGAGATATTTTTCGACCTTTAGGTCAATAGAACGCTGTTATGCTGCGTTCTTACGATATATAATTTTATATTGCAAAGTAACATAAAAAATCTTGAATCACCAAATTTTTTATCGAAAAACGATAAAAGAGTATGATTTTTTTACATTTATTTATTTTTTTGCCATCCACCACCGAGAGATTTGTAAAGTTCGATTAGGGCCATATTTTCGTCGCGGATAGCATCAGAGAGGTCGATTTCTGCATTAAGGTAACTTCGTTGAGCATCAAGTACGTCAATATAACTGATGTGGCCGTTGATGTGTTGTACTTGAGCTAGGTCGAGATATTTTTTTGCCGAATTTTTGAGATTTTCCATTAACTCAACTTGTTTGTTTGCGGATGAGAAAGATATTAGGGCATCGTTGACTTCTTTGAAGGCTTGAAGTACCTTCTTTTCATATTGATAACGTTCGGCATCGTAGGCTTTGATAGCGGCATCGTATTTTGCTTTTCGTTTGCCAAAAGCAAATAGTGGGGCAGTTAGTTCACCTATAGCATAAGTGAGGGGGGCTGTGAAAAAACCTTTGAAAGCAGAGTGTTCTAAACCACCCTCTAAATTTATTACGAAGCGAGGGAAACGTTCTGCCCATGCACAACCTGCTTTAGCCATTTTGGCTTTTAGAGATTGTTCGGCTGCAGATATGTCAGGGCGGCGTTTTATTAGGTCAGAAGGGATACCTATTTGTAGAGTTGCGGTGGATATTTCGTGTCGTTGGATTTTAGAACGTCGAATGTTTGATGGCATTTCGCCAGTTAGAACGGAAATTTCGGTTTCTTTGATTTTGATTTGTCGTTGTAAATCTGGAATTTGAGATGCGGTAGAGGCATATTCTACTTGAGCTTGTCGATAGGGGATTTCGGAAGTCATACCACCCTCAAATCTTAAGCGAGCTTTGTTGAGGTCTTCTTCGCGCGTTTCGAGAGTGCGGGTTAAGATTTCCAATTCATTGTCGAGAGCCATGAGTTGGTAGTATGCTGAAGAAACATTGGCAATTAGAGTTGTTTGTAGGGCTTTTTGGCCTTCTGCAGTTTTGAGATAGTTGGCAAGAGCTTCTTTTTTGGCCCAGCGGATGCGACCAAAGAAGTCGGCTTCCCAAGATAGTGTAAGTTTGGCGGCGATCTCTAAATCAAGAGTTTCGTTATTGGAGGTAAGATTGTGTGTTTCGTGTTCGATGTAGCCTTCAGCTCCAATAGTAGGAAAAAAATCAGCTTTTGCTATGCGGTGTAGTTTTTCCAATTCTTGTACTCGAGCAGTTGCACTTAATAAATCTTTATTGTAAGCGAGGGTCTGATTTATTAAGTCTTGGAGTAGTGGGTCGGTGAAAATTTCAGACCAATGAGTGTCGGCTATGCAGGTAGAGTCGGATTCTATTTCGTTTACGATTTGGTCGGGTAGTGCTATTTCAGGCGCAATACATTTTTTATGTATTGAGCAACTGTTACATATTATTAGTATTATGAAGAATATCTGTTTTTTCATTGTTTTTGGAATTTATGTTTTAATATCTCTTTTGTTTTGTGTATGCAAACGAAGAAGAAAGGAACAAGAACAATACCAATAGTCATAGCTACAATCATACCAAAGAAGACACCAACGCCGATGCTTTGTCGGCTTGCAGAACCAGGTCCAGTTGCAAATACTAAAGGAAGCATGCCTAATACAAAAGTTAAAGAGGTCATAACTATAGGTCTAAAACGCATAATGCCAGCATTAATGGCTGCGTCTATTGCGTTTGTGCCATTGTTGATTTGTTCTTGTGCGAATTCTATAATGAGGATAGCATTTTTAGCAGCTACACCAATGAGCATAACTAATCCGATTTGAAAATAGATATTGTTTTCGATATCGAATAAAATAATTCCGATGAAAGCACCTAAGCAGGCAATTGGTAAAGAGAGGAGTACGGCAATAGGTACGGACCAACTCTCGTATTGAGCGGCAAGGAATAGAAATACGAATAGAAAAGCTAAAAGTAGAATGAGTCCAGTTTGTCCGCTTTGTTGTTTTTCTTGGAAAGAGAGACCACTCCATTCTACGCCTATCTCTTTAGGTAGGTGTTCTCTTACTATTTCTTCTAATGCATTCATGGCTTGACCAGAGCTATATCCATGTGCAGCTTCGCCTGTGATAGATGCTGCGTAGTACATATTGAAGCGTCGGATGCTACCAGGACCTGTGGTATAAGATGTTGTGCCCAAAGATGTAATAGGAATCATTTGACCACCATTGCCTTTGACGAAATAGAGATTCATATTGTTGCGATGAGCACGGTATCGTTCGTCTGCTTGGAGATAGACGCGATAGACACGGTTGAAGAGGTTGAAGTCATTGACATATACCGAGCCAGTGAAGGTTTTCATTGTAGTGAAGATGTCGGCAACAGAAACTCCCATAAGTTTAGCCATATCGCGGTCGACATTGAGATAGAGTTGAGGTATTTCATCTTGCATAGAAGATGAAACGCGAGAAAATTCTGGGCGAAGAGAGGCGTAGTGGATGAGAGTGTCGGTGGCAGCTTGTAGATTGGCGTATGACATGCCTCCTTTGGCTTCGAGAGACATTTCGAAACCACCTGATGATCCTAAACCAGGAATGACTGGAGGAGTGTTGAGATATACTTTTGCCTCAGGGTATTGGTTGAGATGTTTGCGTATGTTTTCCATCGTGATGGAGAGTTCTTTTTCTTTGCGCTCTTTCCATGGTTGCATGATGACGGTGAGTTGACTATGCGATTGGCTTGTGCCGAGTCGAGGACTACTACCTGTTACATTCATTACGTGTTTTACGTCAGGTTGAGTCATTAGATATGCCATTGCTCGATCAGTGACTTCGCGAGTGCGTTCTAATGAGGCTCCTTCTGGAAGTTCGAGTTCAACGGTGAAGTAGCCTTGGTCTTCGCTTGGAATGAAACTTTGTGGTACAAATTTCATTAGTATGAATATTAGTAGGATAGAAGAGACATAGCCAATGAATATTCGTTTAGGGTTGGCAATTGAGATTTTTATTATATTGCCATAGAGAACATTGCCTTTCTCGAGCCAACGATTTATTGTGCGGAAAATGGTATTTTTAGGTTGGCTTATTTCATCTTTTTTCAAGAATTTAGAGCACATAACGGGGCTCAGTGTTAGTGCTACGATAGTTGAAATGATTACGGATACGGCAATGGTTATAGAGAATTGGCGGTAGAGAAGTCCTGATATTCCAGATAGAAAACTAACAGGAATGAATACAGCACAAAGCACTAATGATGTGGCAATGAGAGCACCTCCGAGTCCACGCATGGCTTTTTTGGTTGCTTCGTATGGTGATAGGTTCTCTTTTTTTATGAGCCTATCAACATTTTCGACAACTACGATAGCATCGTCAACCACGGTGCCAATAGCGAGCACTAAGCCTAAAAGAGTGAGGGTGTTGAGTGAAAAGTCGAAAGCGAGCATTACGCCAAAAGTACCTATGAGTGAGATAGGTACGGCGATGGCAGGGATAAGGGTAGCACGCCAACTTTGGAGCGAGAGGAATACGACGAGTATGACAAGGATGAGTGCTTCGAATAGAGTTTTATAGACTTCGTTGATAGATTGTGAAATATACTCGGTCATGTCGAAAGGTATGTCGTAGGTAATGCCTTGAGGAAAGTTGCGACTAATTTCCTTCATGGCTTTTTTTACCTGTTTTGATACTTCCATAGCATTCATGCCAGGGAGCATTTTTATTTCTAATACAGCTGCGTTTTCGCCATTTATACCACTTTCGGTGTTGTAAGATTGAGCTTCAAGAGCTACATCAGCTACATCGCGTAAGCGGAGGATAGAGCCGTCTTTGTTGGCTTTGATAACAATATCTTCGAATTCATTGATGTTAGAGAGACGACCGCGAGCAACGATAGGAATAGTGATGTCAATACCCTCCATTGGTTGTTGCCCCATAACACCTGCGGCAGATTCGCGGTTTTGTTCTTTTATGGCATTTGTTATGTCTTGCACGGTAAGTCCCATTGCGGCAAGGCTTTCGGGGCGTACTTTGATTTGCATTGCATAGTAACGGCTACCTATATTCGATACTTGACCTACACCATTGACGCGCCGGAGCATGTCAAGGACATTGAGTGTAGCGTAGTTGCTTAGATATATTTCGTCGAACTTTGGGTCGTTAGATTTCAGTGTGATGGTCATCAGTTTGCTTGATGCTTGTTTGTCGACTGAAATACCATTTTGTAATACTTCATTTGGTAGTCGTGATTCGGCATCTTTTATTCGGTTTTGGACCTCGACTGCTGCAAGTTCGGCGTTGGTGTTTATGTCGAAGGTGAGAGTGGCGGAAAATGAGCCATTGTTTGTGCTACGCGACTCCATGTAGAGCATGCCAGGAGTGCCGTTGAGCACCTGTTCAATAGGTGTAGCAACGGCTTGAGATACAGTTTCGGCACCTGCACCAGGGTATGATGCTGATATTTTGACTATTGGTGGAACAATATTTGGATATTGGTCGATGGGGAGTAGTGTTAATCCGATAAATCCTATTAATACTATTATGATTGATATTACGGTAGAAAATATCGGTCGGTCAATAAAAAAATCACTTTTCATTAATATTTTAGAGGTTTAGTAGTTAGTAGCTAGATTTTAGATATACTTTATCACATCTGTGATGTATCTCGATATAAAAATTTGAGGGAGATAAATTTTTTGACCATAAATCACGTGGGGCTATTGTCGGCTGTTAGTTGACTGTTGATCTTTGACAATATTCACTTTCATACCGTGAGATAGTTTGTGGAACCCTTCAGTTATAATCATTTCGTCAGCACCAAGACCGCGTTCGACGACTACATTGTTAAGAATTTCAGGACCGAGTTCGATGAAACGTTTTTCGACTATGCTATCTTGTCGGGCAACGAATACGTATGCGCCACCTTTTTCAATGACGAGGGCTTTTGTAGGTACTACAACGGCATTTTCGCGTACATCAAGAAGGAGTTTTACTTTAGTTAATTGTCCAGGAAGGAGTATATGGTCGGGGTTAGGCATTTGAGCTCGTACGGAGAATGTACCTGTATTTGGGTCTACTTGTGGGTCAGCGAAATCAACTATACCGATGAAAGGGTATTCGGAGTTGTCGGCAAGGGTAATTGTAATGTAAGGATTCCAATTGCGTTCTTCAATTTTTTGACCGAGATTGACATTGCGTTCTTTGCTTTTTAGATAGTCTAGTCCAGTCATACTGAAGTTTACTTCTACAGTGTCGCTATTGACGATTGTGGCAAGGAGAGATTTGCCACCAGGACCTACGAGGGTGCCAATGTCGGCACTACTTTCGCTGATAAAACCTGAAATAGGTGATCGAACGACAGTGTAGCTGAGAGCGATTTCGGCTTGCGTGAGATCGGCTTCGCTCATTATTACTTCGGCTTTTGCACTTTCGTGAGCAGCTGTGGCATTATCGAGGTCTAACCGACTAGCTGCATTTTGTAGGTATAATGGTTCGATGCGGGCTAAATCGCGTTCGGCCTTTTGCTCTAATGCTTTGTTTTTGTTGAGTTGAGCTTTGGCTTTTTCGACACGTGCTTTGTATGATTTAGGGTCGATGGTGAATAGGATGTCGTTTTTGTTGACATATCCGCCTTCGGAGAAGTGCATTTGTTCGAGATAACCTTCTACTCGGGCGCGAACTTCGACGTGTTGTTTGGCTTTGATTTTACCCGTGTATTCGCCATATATTTTGACATTGTCGATTATTACAGGTTGGGCTTCAACTGTTGGATAAATTGGTTTTGGTGGTTTAGGCCAAAAAATTATGACGACTATTATGATGATAATTAGTACACTGGTAATTAAAATGTAGTTGGCCCATTTGGGGAGAGGTTTTATTTCTTTGATTTGGTCAAAGACTTTGTTTTTTGCGTTGTGTAGTTTGTCTGTTGGAATGTTGATTTGCATATTTAGGGTTGTTTTATGTTGATATTTGTATAATGTGCAAAGTTAGCATTTTTTGAGCGAATAACTTTAGTGTGTTTTTTAAAAAAATGTTAAAGTGTTTTGTTTTTTGATATTGATTATTTTTAATTTTGTTTAGTATTGTATAGGTTGTTTTTTTTGTGTAACTTTGCGTGTTATAATAGGAAGTAAGGAGTAGTGAGTAAGGAGTAGGATTTTGTATCTCACGTTTAACATCTAAAATATATGAAATATACTTTTGATCGAGTTGTTAGGTTGGTCATAGCATTAGTTGTGATTATCGGTTTGGCACTACTTGTGAATAGGCTGAGTGGTGTGTTGTTGCCTTTTTTGATTGGTTGGTTGTTGGCTTATCTGATTCATCCATTGGTGAAATTTGTGCAATACAAGATGAAGGTTGGTAATCGGGGATTGTCAATAGTGATTTCGTTGATGTTTATTGCAATTGTGATTACGGGATTGTGCGTTGCTGTAGTGCCTGCAATTGGAAAAGAAATTATGTCAATGCATGATGTACAATTTACGATGCATAATTTTAAGTTTGGATCTGATGCTTTGGTTTGGTTGTCGGGTGTTATGGAGCAGATTGATATTGATAAATGGTTGAGTCCTGATACTGTAAAGTTGGCTTTGAGTAAGTTGGCCCCTGGTGTGTGGGGATTGCTATCGGGTACATGGGAGTTGATTGCTGGTGTGTTTGTTGTGTTTGTTGTGTTTTTGTATGTGGTTTTTATTTTGATTGATTTTGAGAAGATTAATCGTGGTGCGCGAGAGATGATTCCAGTTAAGTATAGAGAGTTAGTAGAGGGCGTGTTTGAGGATTTGGAGAGTGGTATGAATAGATATTTTCGTGGGCAGAGTTTGGTGGCGTTGATTGTAGGGGTTATGTTTGCCATTGGTTTTAAAATAGTTGGGTTGCCGATGGCTATTACGGTGGGGTTGTTTATTGGGGTGTTGAATTTGGTGCCTTATTTGCAAACGGTGGGTGTTGTGCCTGTTGTGTTGTTGTGTTTGGTGAAGGGGGCAGAGGTAGGTGAGAGTTTTTGGTGGTTGTTGTTGGGGTGTTTTATTGTTTTTATAGTGGTGCAAGGTATTCAGGATTTGTTTCTTGTGCCGAAGATAATGGGTAAAGCAATGGGATTGAATCCTGCGGTGATATTATTGTCGCTGTCGATATGGGGTTCGTTGCTTGGTGTCGTGGGTATGATTATTGCGTTGCCAATGACAACGTTGTTGATTTCTTATTATAAGAGATTTGTTATTAGGGAGCAAGGAGTAGGGAGTAAGGAGTAAGGAGTAGGGAGCAAGGAATAGGGAGTTTTCAGTTTGTATGGTTTGTTATTTATCATTATAAATTTATATGAAGAGATTTTTTGTTTTTGTAATATTTTGCATGGGAGTACTATGTATTGATGTGTGGGCGGTGCCTGCAAAACCAGGTGTTATAACTTTGAAGCAATCTGATGGGACGGAGTTGAAGGTTAGATTGCGTGGCGATGAGAATTATCATTATTACGAAACACTTGATGGGAAGAGAGTAGAAGTAATGGACGATGGTCGATGGACAATAGTTGATAGTCAACCCGCAACAGTCGGTAGTCAACAGTTATTGAAAAAGAGACGACATAGTTCTCAACATTCAACTTCCCACTCTCAACGTGCTCCGCATCAAGCTGAGAGGGGGTTGGTAATATTGGTAGAATTTAGTGATTTGTCGTTTCAAAAGACACGTCAGAACTTTGACGACATGTTGAATAAGGATAATTATGACTATAATGGAGCTACGGGGTCGGCGCGTGATTATTTTCGTGATGCATCGAATGGGCAGTATACGCCTAATTTTGATGTATATGGACCATATAAATTGAATAGAGAGATGAGCTATTATGGTCAGAATGATAAGGATGGAAATGATTTGCACCCTGACCAGATGGTGGTGGATGCAATAGCTGTGTTGGATTCGATAGAAGATATAGATTTTAGTGATTATGATACCAATAATGATGGTCGTATAGATAATGTATTTATTTACTATGCGGGATATGGTGAGAATGAGGGTGCCCCAGCGAATACAATTTGGCCACATGCATGGGAGGTATTTGATATTTTTGTAGAGGGAAAGTTGGTTTATGATGGTAAACGTATAAGTGGATATGCTTGTGCTTCGGAATTGCAAGGTGTAAGAGGGTCAAATATGGATGGAATTGGCACCTTCTGTCATGAGTTTGGTCATGTGTTGGGTTTACCTGATTGGTATGTGACTGATTATGAGTCGTCACATAAAACCCTTGGTGATTGGGATATTATGGATAGTGGTGCGTATCTTAACAATGGCAATACGCCTCCAACTTATTCGGCTCATGAACGTTTTTATCTTGGTTGGTTGACTCCAGAGATATTGAATGAGACGGGTGACTATAAACTTGAAGAGTTGCAGAAGAGCAATAAAGCATATATTATTACGGCTACAGGTGAGCATAATCTTGATGGTGGAATCCCGAATCCAGCGACATATTATTTGTTAGAGAATAGGCAGCAAGTTGGTTGGGATAGATATTTGCCTGGGCATGGGTTGATGATATCAAAAATTGTGTATAATGAAGATGATTGGTCTAATAATGTTCCGAATAATGATAAAAACTTTCAGGGATATGATATTATAGAGGCTGATGGTAAAGCTCCAAATGCAAATTTTGGTAAACCTGGTGATTTGTTTCCTGGAACAGCGAATGTTATAAGTTATGCTCCATACGACCACTATATGTTGACAGAGATTGTAGAGAAAGATAGTATAATTAGTTTTTCGTTTGTAGTAGATGCTAATGTGCCGGTGGATGATGTGGATGTTGTTGAGAGTGTAGTAATGATTAAGTGCGATGGCATTTGCGAATTGGTGGGTGTGAGGCCTGGAGTAGTGGTGCGTTGCATTGATGCAGTAGGGCATTTGTTGTGGAGTAGAGAGGCTGATGATTTAGTATTTGAATTTATTGAACCACAGGGTATTTATTTCTTGCAAGTGATTGATGGGGGCAAGGCTTGTGTTGTGAAAGGAATGGGAAATTAGAAATTAGGATTTAGGAGTGAGGAATAATTATGAATTATGAATTAAATAAAAAGGATTTTTTGCGTGTCTATCGTGATTTTATGAATATTGAGGGGCGGAAGATAGATGCGAAATATTTAGTGCGATTGAAAGAAGATATTCGTAGGTTTACTACTGAATATGATGTGTCGCTCAGTGCGTTAGCTAAGTCGATGCGTACGGCTATGATTGCGCATCGCGAAATATCGCTTGGTCATCATTCGATTGAGGCAATATTGCTTTATACGCTGATTTATAAGACCGAAACACCAATTTCGTATGTAGAAGAGCGTTATGGCGAAACGACAGCTGAATTGGTAGAAGGATTGATGAAGGTGTATGATTTGTATAGTCGTAAAGTGGCAGTAGAGAGCGAGAATTTTCGTAAATTGTTGATATCTTTTGCGCGTGATGTGCGTGTGATTATGATAATGATTGTTGAGCGATTGGACACAATGCGTAATCTGCAATACTATAGTGAGTCGGAGCAACAAGAGATAGCGCGTGAGGTGTCGTATCTTTATGCCCCGTTGGCTCATCGTATGGGGTTATATGGAATTAAAACAGAGTTGGAGGATTTGTCGCTTAAATATACATCGCGTGAGGTGTATAAAGAGATAGCAACGAAACTCAACGAGACAAAACGTAGTCGTGACGCTTATATCAAGAAATTTATTGAGCCAGTCAAAGCGCGTCTTGAGGCAGAGGGGTTGAAATTTTCGATTAAGGGCAGAACTAAAAGTATTTATTCGATATGGAATAAGATACGCAAGCAGCAGGTGCCTTTTGAAAAGGTGTATGACCTATTTGCTATACGTATCATAATAGATTGTCCTGTAGAGAGGGAGAAAGCAGCATGTTGGCAAGCGTTTTCGGTCGTAACTGATATGTACACCGCCAACACTAAGCGACTTCGTGATTGGATATCAGTGCCTAAAAGCAATGGCTATGAGTCATTGCACGTGACGGTAATGGGTCCTGAAGGTAAATGGGTTGAAGTGCAAATACGTACAGAGCGCATGGATGAGGTGGCAGAGAAAGGTGTAGCAGCGCACTGGAAATATAAAGGTGGTAAGAGCGATTCGGCCCAGATGGACGAATGGCTCAAAAACCTTCGCGATTTGCTTGAACAAGGCGGAGGAGAAGACGAAGATGGCGCAGAGGTGATGAACGAGTTTAAAATGCAACTCTATGATGACGATGTCTTTGTATTCACTCCTAAAGGCGATTTGCATCAGTTGCATCGTGGTTCTACAGTGTTAGACTTCGCTTTTGGCATTCACACTAAGATTGGCTCGCAATGTATGGGAGCCATTGTCAATGGCAAACACGTTAGTTTTAAATATGAATTGCAAAATGGTGATCAAGTGGAGGTTATCACTTCGCCAACGCAGACACCACGTGCCGATTGGCTCAATTGGGCGAAGACTTCAAAAGCTCGTTCGCGAATCAAGCAAGCGCTGAAAGAGGCAGAGCATAAAGAGGCAGAGAATGGACGCGAGACATTGTTACGTCGTTTGAAGAATTGGAAGTTGGAATTTGATGATTCTTTGATAGGTCGTGCGTATAGAAAGTTAGGTTATAAGACATTATCTGATTTTTATGTAGCAATCAATCAAGATAAGGTTAACCTTTTGCAGTTGCGTGACTGGGTGGTAGATGGCTTTGATGCTCAAGAGCAGCAGACAACACCTCGTTCAGCTGAAGGATTTGAGCAAGAGACCGAATTACAGCGTATCACAGCTAAAGATGATGCCCTTGTTATTGACCGTAATCTGAAGAACGTTGATTACACCCTTGCCCGTTGTTGTAATCCAATCTATGGCGATGAGATTTTTGGATTTGTCTCTGTCAATGGCGGTATCAAAATCCATAAAAAAGATTGTCCAAATGCTCCGCAGTTGATATCACGTTTTGGCTATCGTATCGTGAACGCACGTTGGGCTGGTGGCTCTACGGGAGGAGAATATATGACTACAATCCGTATTATTGGGCGTGATGATATTGGTATTGTGACAAATATAACATCAGTGATAAGCAAAGAGCCTGGTGTGAATATGCGTTCTATTTCAGTTGATTCTAATGCAGGATTGTTCGAAGGAACTATTACGTTAGTGCTGCATCAAGCATCGCAATTAGAGGTGTTATTTAAAAAATTACGTACCATAAAAGGTGTTAAACAGATATTCCGTGTATGACAACACATATTATAAATATAGGCGACGAATTGCTCATTGGTCAAGTGGTCAACACCAACGCATCGTGGATGGCTGAGGAACTCAACAAGCGTAATATCAAAGTAACTAACATTAGTGTCATCTCTGATGGGGCTGACGATATACGTACACAACTCGATCGTTCTCTCGCCGAGGCAGATGTCGTACTTATTACAGGCGGATTAGGCCCTACTAAAGACGATATTACAAAGACTGTATTGTGTGAATATTTTGGTGATACTCTCGTGCGTCATCAGCCAACCTACGATAATGTGAAGAAATTTTTTGATCGTCGTGGACTCCCTTTCACCGAAATCAATCAGGCTCAAGCCCTCGTGCCAAGCAAATGCAAGGTGATATTAAACGAGGTAGGCACTGCACCTTGTATGGTTTTTACAATGCATAATGCACAACCAGAGGTCTTGAGCCTTGGCGAAAAATGCACAATGCACAATTTTTGCGAAACAAATAACTCTCAATTCTCAAAGATCGTTGTTAGTATGCCCGGTGTGCCATTTGAAATGAAGTGGTTGATGCAAAATAGTGTATTACCTTTGTTAGAAGAGAAATTAGGTGCAGAGGCTATAGTACATAAAACCATATTGACATTCGGTATAGGCGAATCATTCTTAGCAGATAAAATTGCAGATTGGGAAGACGCTTTGCCTACTCATATTAAGTTGGCTTATTTGCCAGAAGCTGGTAAAGTGCGTTTGCGCCTATCGGCCTATGCTTCAAAGATTACAGATAACAGATTACAGATAACAGATAAATATTTGTTGAAAAATTTGTTAGAGCAAGAGATTGCTGAGCAAATTGTGAAGCTCAACGAAATCATTAGTGAGAATATATATGGTTACGACGACGATACTATCTCATCTGCTATAGGCAAACTATTGAATGAGCAAGGAGTTATGGTGGCGACTGCCGAAAGTTGTACTGGTGGTTTGATTGGCAATCTCATAACTGAAACACCAGGTTCGTCGGTATATTACAAAGGGGGCATCATTGCCTATTCTAACGAATTGAAAGAACGTTTGCTTGGTGTGCGTAACGAAACATTGCAACAATATGGTGCCGTGTCGGAGCAAACAGCTATCGAAATGGCGCGTGGATGTTTGGCTGCTACAGGTGCTGATTATGCCATTGCAACCACAGGAATCTCGGGCCCTACAGGTGCAACCGATGAAAAACCTCGTGGGTTAGTATATATTGCTGTGGCGAAAAGGAATGAGAGGTTGGAAATGGGGCGCAACATACCCCTCAGTCCTTTGGACAGTTTGACTTCGTCTTCCTCCTTCTTGCAAGGCATAATGCAAACAAGTTTGCCTTCTGCTCTTGCTTCGAGCGTCGGTTCCCCTAACTTAGGGGAGCATTTGGAGAGTGAAGTAGTTTGCAATCGCTACGTATTTACCACCACACGTCAACAACATCAACAGCGCACAGCTAACCAAGCCCTATTTGATTTATATAAATTATTAAATAGTAACGAGTAGCAAGTAACGAGATTTTTTAAAGATATAAAATAGTATAAATATATATTTCTTGTTACTCGCTACTAGCTCCTAAATATCTAAAATATGCTTTCAAAAATTTTCTCTCCTTACGTAATTACAGTATTAATGCTCGTATTGAGCAACTGTTTCATGACCTATGCATGGTATGGTCACCTCAAAAATATGAGTTCTAAAGCGTGGTATATTGCCGCTTTAGTTAGTTGGGGTATTGCCCTTTGCGAATATCTTATTATGGTGCCAGCCAATCGTATCGGCATCACTGTATATTCATTGCCTCAACTTAAAATCATTCAAGAGGTTATCACCCTTAGTGTATTTATCCCATTTGCCATGATCTACATGGGACAACCATTTAAATGGGACTTCGTCTGGGCAGGCCTCTGTCTTCTAGGAGCAGTATATTTCATGTTCCGCGGATAGTTGTTTAATGCATAATGCATAAAGTACAATTCACAATTAAAAATTAAGAATTTTATCGCCAAAGGCAAAAGACCTTCGGTTATCAACTCTCAACTCTCAATTCTTGCGATAAGCGAGAGCAGAATTAAGCTTGCTTAGATTATGCCGAGCGTAGCAAGAATCATGAGCGTAGCGAATAACTTTCAAATATGTCCTTACTCCTTACTCCTTACTCCTTACTCCCTATCCAAAGAATCGACTCTTTGGCTTCATCATCGTGGTTTGGAGGTTTTGTGTTGATTGTATTGATTGCGCTTGCCTTGTCGGTATCGGCACATCGTAAACAATATGCTCTTTATGTGCACAATTTGATAAATAAACAGGGGCGTGTGATGAATTACGATACCGAATCCACATCGGCATGGGCAAATATATTTTTGTGGTTTGTCGTTGTGTCGGGTTTTGGGCTTGCTATAGTGTCGTTGTTTTATTCTCAATTTTCAGTATTGAATTTTCAACTGATATTTTTATATTTTTTCCTTGCTGTTTATTTAGGTTTTAAGTGGCTTTTGATACGATTTGTTGGTTATGTGTTTGGAATAAGAGAGCAAGCATTGTCATTTTCTACCGACTATTTTGTGATAATTGCTCTATTAGGTTTGTTATTATTGCCAATATCATTTGGCATTATATATATGCCAGGAATACCAGATTTGGTATGGTCAATTTTGTTGTTGTGTATAGCTTTTATCGTACTTATAACACTATTTATAAAACTATTACAAATTTTTTATACAGGAATTAGTTCATTATTATATATTTTTTTGTATCTTTGCACCTCGGAAATTTTGCCCCTTTTTGTGGCTGTGAAAATAGCTCAAATGTGGTGATTATTGTCTAATTTTTAATATTTATAAAGTTGAAGGTCAAGAAGATACTTGTTTCGCAACCGAAACCAGAAACCGGCAAATCTCCATACTTGGATTTGGAGGAAAAATACAACGTTAAGGTAAATTTTCGTCCATTTATTAAGGTTGACCCTATCTGTTCGA
>JAEIGA010007725.1_pt1 | contig 16305 bp, 12 predicted proteins | sample 9270691 | NCBI WGS metagenome assembly JAEIGA01 (sample SAMN17057246, study PRJNA624740) | gut metagenome | biome: biome; isolation source: fecal sample | host: Bos grunniens | place: China: Xizang | collected 2019
CCACATGTCTGCCCCACAATATCTGTCCAAGAAGAGTTTTGCATAGCGAACTCACTGATAATTACTTTATAAATAGTCATTTCGCCATTTACAGAGACATAAATATTTTGACCAACCTGCACCTCAGGCAAGAAACGCATACTCTTTGTGCTATGCCCAAGAATCCAGGGACCATCGCATCCCCAATAGTAGGTATTATAAACCAAATCGTAGCTATCAACTGCACCCTGTGTCATGGCAGTGCAAACAATATCTGCATTCAGGTTTGTCCCAGGTGCATATATAGCATTTTCACCAATGGAGAATTCATAACTTTCAAGCACAACTTTTGTGCACACTTCACAAGTCTTCTCTTTTAAACCATCAACATGAGGCTCTGCATATTGTGTAATTGACCAATCACCATAACTATGCCCCAGCGCAGGAATATCTAATACACGCACAACAGTTGTACAATCTGCACAAATGCACTCAATGGTACCCACCTCTTCGCAAGTAGGGTCTTTGGTCTCCACTTCAAACAGTTTAACATGTGGACAGAAATAGGGAATAGCATCAACATATCCACAAGTTGTACACACTGCCTCCTGAATACCATCCACATTTTTTCCAGGCTGGGTGGTAATAGTGTATTCACCTAACGTGTGAGGATATTTAGCTAGTTTAATTACCTCTGTAATTTCTCCGCATCGTTCACAGAGTCTATTGATAGTGCCATTCTGAGAACAGCTAGATTCATTGATATTCTCTTCGATTATTTGATGGTCTACGCAAACACCCTGCGTAGCTTGTGCCTCAGTGGGCAAGAACATCCAAATCATCAATAGTATCATAGCGTACACAAGCAAAAAGGCTTTGCGGGTAGTACCAATTTTTATTTTCTTCATTTTATGTCTCCAATCTCTTATTTATAAGTTTTATCTATATAACATAAAAGAAAACGCCGTACATTTCTGTACGGCGCATATTCTTAGTCATCATCTACGACTTTTTCTGCGGGGTATTCACCTGTGTTAAACAAAGGCGTTTTCTTAAAGTCGCGCCAAATACAGTATTCATCTCCGTCAGAGATAACCACATACTTTTTGTCCAGAATAAAGTCTCTCAAAGAAACTCCCACAGGCATGCAATCATCTTCAACGTAACCATAATCGATTTCTTCGCTCCATGAACACAGAGGGAAGGCTATATCAGTAATCTCAGGATAAACTTCCTTAATGATGCTGATAATCTCTTCTCTTTGCTCCGCTGTTGAAGCCGCTAGTGCATATCTGGCTTTGCCCTCAACCGTTCCCAGTACACGATAAGGACTACGCCCGAAGCACAAATCGCCTCGACTCAAAAACCACACACCATTTTGAATATTCATGTGTTGACGATTTTCATAGTCATCAGTGTCGCAAATAAAATCTACAACACGAGACATGTCAACCATATTGAGCCACTGCATCTTGAAGAATTCTTCAACTTCAACGACAATAATATACTTAGGGTCAGAAAGGAAGTCGTATACAGCAATATTCTTGTCTACCATGTATTTTCCAACAAGACTGGAATTAACGCCAAAAGAATCCTCACGAACTCTGCGCCCTTCCAACTTAACATCTTGGCCATAATACTGCTTGACCGCGGCCACAATATCCTCATAGAAATGACGATACTTTCTATTACTCAAAGACAAACTTACCAAATACATAAGCTTATCTCTGAATGTGCACAATACCGACATAGCAGAATTACGAAAATCCAAATCATAACCAGAATAAGTTATAGTATTGTCATACGGACCATAGTTATAAAACTTATCGACATAATCCTTGTCAATATTATCATCCATAACAATTAGCGCATCATGGGCTTTTCTGACTGGGATATTCTCTACGCGCTTCAAAGACTCTTCATCATACGCGCCACCATTAGCACGAATAGCCAAAGAATGCATGCTGGAAGAATTTGTTTCGAAATTATAACGTACAGTTATCATCGTGTTCACCTTTCATTTAAGAGGTGAGGAGATATTACATAATATCATCCATCACATCGTCAATATCACTAAAATCCAGATTCAGCTGGGTAATTTCTTTCAACTCATCCTCAGTAGGCTCGGCAGCAACCTTGTTGGCCATAATTGCAGCGATTTCTGCCTCGACGTCTACGTCAACATCCTCTACCACAGCGGCAGAAGCGGCAACAGACATAGGATTGGAATTACCAATAGCGCCCACATCCTCAACAGCCTTATCAGCTGCTTCGGCTACACCACGAGCAATCTCGTCAAACTCAGAACGAATCTCATCTTCATCCTCGTCAATCTCCGCAGCCGCCTTTGCTGCAGCTCTGCGAGCACGACGCTCCTCGACCTTCTCTTCCAGGGCCTCCTTCTTAGCACTCCACTCTGCCCTACGAGCAGCAGAACGCTCCTTATCCTTCTTATCTTCCTCTTCGGCAGCAACAGCCACTTCCTGAGCAAGAGACTTTGCCTTCTGCACGCCTTCATCCAAAACCTTGGTCACCTTATCCATAAAGGATGCCTTGGCAGGGGCAGCTCTACGCTCAACAGGCTTGCCAGGCTTAGCGGCAGGAGCCGCACCAGCGGGGCGAGCAGGTTTCACAGGAGGCACAATCTTGGTCTCGCTGGATACAGACTCCGCAGCCTTAGGACAAGACTTAGGCATTGCCACGGGAGCAGAAGGAGGAGCAACCTCAACACACTTTACCTTATATGTACCAAAGCTCTTCAGATTAGCGCCGTCCTGCTTCAAAGCAGTCTTCATTGCAGCAGCAGCCATTTCGCTTTCAACGTTCTCGTAATAGAAAACATCAGAACGGCCAATCATCTCGAACCAAAAACGCTTTTCAGCATGGCTATATCCAATACGGCTAGCCACAATTAGCTCCAGCTCATTCTTATCATTCAGACAAATCATAGTAATCATAGTTTTTCTTTTCTCCTTTAATCTAAAAATTCCATAAGCAAATCGTTCATAGGAATAATTTCTTTTGATTTGATTCTTTGTTTATATTCGCCATCAATTTCAATGATGGTCGTTTCTTCTCTCATCTCTGTGCTGCCATCAAACAAACCGCGCCTGATTACAGATAAACAATAAGGCGGGGCAACACCCGTTGTAATAGATGCTTTGGCTCTTTGCTGAGACACTGTGCTGTACTTACCATTTACAATGCTGCCCTTGTTTTTAGACAATATGCACAAAGCAGCCTGCGCAATAGCATCTCCCGTTGACGCCATTTTAACCATCTCGTCTAAATCAGGGGACGTTAATAGATAGTCACGACTCCAACGCGCTAAATTGTCAATTGTGTGCAACCTCTATCACCTCCCACGAATTGACTTTTCATTCTTTATTATATGTACTCCCGTTTATTTTTAGCGGTTAATAAAAACAAAAAATAGCCAATTTCCTAAGAAATTGACTATTCAATCAGCAAGATATTCAATTACATTCAAAATAAAAGCGAAACAACAATCATTACCCCGATAAACACAGCGTCCACAATCATCATAAAGCCCATCTCTTCGCTGGTTGCACTAGCGAGAGTGCTCTTTTGAAAAGGATAATAAGACAAATCAGGTTTATCCAAATTGGTGTTTCGACAACGGCATGTAGGGCATGTCAAATCTGTATCACCAATAGGAGCGCCACAAACAGAACATTTCTTCATATATTTTTACCCCATATTAATTAGAAATTTGGATGTCATCTTTTACAATAGTGCATTGACCACAATTGCCAGAACACATTCTGGCGCCTTGATGAGGACATGCGTCGGGTTGTTTTTTCAGAGAATAAACAATAGCAGCAGCAATCGCCAAACATATAATAGCAAGTATAATCAAAATGACCACCTTCCATTTCCACTTTTCTTTGACTTTAGTATAGACGTCATGGAATTTTCACGCTGTTATTTTGCACTAATTGACAATTCCACCGCAGGCGCATATTTGTGCACAATACACAAACTCAATGCTAAGAAATAACGTCTATATTTCATAGACTATAATTATTATAGCGATTCCTATTTATTTTTCGCCCTATCATTCCGACAATAGTAAGCTATTATATTTGTGTAAATTAAACAAAAGAATAAGGAGAAAAAGAAAAATGCAACTAGCACTTACATGTATCGTTGTCTTCATGGCCAAGATTATTGAAATCTCCATTCAGTCCGTAAAGACTGTATGTATGGTCAAAAGTGAAAAACTGCTAGCCGCAGTTCTAGGCTTTATCGAATGTATGATTTGGGGCCTCGTCATTTCGTCAATTATTACAGACCTCAGCAGCAGTGGTTTCCTGTTGGTCTCCTATGGTTTAGGTTACTCCTGTGGTCTGTACCTGGGCTCCTGTATTGAAGGCAAGCTGGCTTTGGGTACCTCTTCCATTCAGATGATTATGGACGACTCCCATATTGAAAAGGTTGAAGCTTATTTGAAGGAACATAATAATGGCTATTTCTGCAACGAAGGCCATGGCTCCAAAGAAAATATGTTCCATATTATTGTTATACTGCCTCGTAAATCTGTTCGCAAGACTATGAAGGAAATTAAAGAACTGTGCGAAGGCAAGGTTTTCATGGTCACATCCGAAGTTAGTAAATTCACTGGTGGTTACGGTGCCGCCAAGTAAAGAGGTGAGAAAATATGTTTGAAATCGCATACATAGCTCTTATCGTTATTCAATTTGCCATCGGCCCCATTATAGCTTTTGTACCTATGTCAGCATCTATTATGTGGACGCTGTTCGGAGTGCAGGTTGTGGCAGCCATTGTGCAGAACGTACAATTCCCTTGTTTTACATTCCGCACCACCGCGTCAGCTCTTATTGGACTGACCCTGGCGTCTATGTATATGGCGACACACTCAGCAGAAATGGTAAACGTTCTCAGCTCGATTATGTAACACGAAGAAAAGCGCATCCTATTTCAACAATAGGACGCGCTTCTTTTTATGCATTTTATACAAAATCAGAAAGGTAAAGCGGGAGCAAACGGCAATTCAGCATCAGCATCATCAGGTTCCCAATTAATGCCGTCATCGACATCTACGCCGTTGACAAAGCGGGGGTTTTCTACGTGATAATCTCTGTCGACCGTGTCATAACGACCGACCTCATGTTCAACAGCGCTGTGATAGTCATAACAATCAGGATTGATGCCAGTGATTTTAACCCATTCAACAATAGGCTCAATCTCAGTCACCGTATGGTTGTATTTACTCTTTAGCTGACGCATATAAGCCTTCTTATTGGCTACGTGCAATTCAATGCAAGCAACATATTTTTCAGCTTTTTGCATGGTAAGAATTGTACAACGTTTTGCCACGGCTTCGTTGCTGTAAGAGCCGACGCAAATACCCATAGCCTTGCCGATGTCATACAGAGAATCTGTATCCTTAGCCAGTCTAAAAGTATAATCGCCACAGTCCATTTCAAAAGACTTTTCCACATCAGAATAGCGAATCTCTCTATTACCGAAACGCCACTTGCGGTCAATAACCACAAGTGCATCATGGATGTCTTTCAAACTACCATTAGCTTTCGCAGGACGCAATCTATCAGGGAGAGCCGTGTACATTCGAACGCTGTCATTAAAAGTAAATTCATTAGGGGTAAGAACCGACTTAATAAATTTACAGGTAGAATCAGCCGAGCGGTCCTTCAAGGCCCATCGCATGAAATTAATGCTGTCTGTGGAGGGATTACCACAGCTAGCTACGACCTGAGATAACGTTAAATTGTAGGTAGTGTTCCAAGAACGGTTTCTGCCGATATATGCGATTTCCTCTGCAATAGCGCTGTCCACGATAGTATTCATAATATTCACATCACGAACACCACAACGATAAAGCCACCGATATACAAAATATGCGATGACTCTTTCATTCAGTCTTTTGCGCACACTGCGTTTCTGCATATACTTGGGCAGCCATTCGACTTCGCCTGCATGAGATAACTCCACTAGATGAGGCAAAAGACGCTTATTGTTTTTGGAAAATACATTGTAAGGAAGACTCAGCATATCCGCAATATCCACAGGCTTCATACGAGCAAAATAATTCAAAGAACCCAAGTCATACACGCCAAGTTCCTTCTTACCAACCACAAAACGGTCAGTGGAAGTCCCGTCGTCATGCACCTTTGTTTCAATAGAATAATCCATCCCGTGATATTCATTCAAGGCCTGCAGAACAACACCCATCATGTCATGAGACATTGCGCTAGGCAAGCAATTAGGAGAGTGAAACGTCATATTCTGCAGTCTGTGTTTCTGAACAGAATGCTCAGACGGCTGGCCTTTATCATCCACGCCTCTCATCGAATACAAATGACCAGTTTCCAGATTAAAAATATGACGATGTCGCAAAAGCTGATGTTCCAGCCAATACTTGCCATACATCGTACGAGCAAAATACAGGTCTTCCACGGATTCAAACGCTAACTTGCCATCTTCAACAGGCCACCATTTCAGTGCCCGAGAAAAAGATGCGCCGCCTCTGCCCGTTGCAGCCTGGATGTGCACAAAGGGTTTTCCTTTCTTAGTAACTACTTCGGGACAATCGAAATCTCCATAGTATTCCACCGTCAGCTTTTCACCACAGTTGGAACATTTGCCAGTTTTTCTCTTTTTGCGTTGGGTATGGGGAGCAGGAAGAAAACCCCACTCCGCCAATCTATGACCAGACGAACATGCAGGACAAAACAGAATAGTATTGGGACGAACATCGCCAGTGGATAAACACTCTTTGTATTCTTTGACAGACTTAAAGATTTCACCGTTCTCATGCGTAAATTCTGTAGCAACCATCACTCGTCGCTGGGGATACTCAATAACAAAGGGCTTTGCCTTTACCAACTTAAACACCTCATTTCAATTCATTAGTGAACTCCTTTGCGTGTTTACAATATGGAAGAAATATCTCACTATGAACAACAGAGGGGTCATGTTACCACGCAACAACATAAAAACAAAAAACAAACTGACTTTGTTCTAACTGGCGCCAACACCAAAACCGCTGTTGATGCAGTTGCAAAAAAGTTGACCCAGCTGACAGCTGAAGAATTGCAAATGGTCAGCCAAAACGAGCGGAGTGCAGTTTTTGGTGTGTATACAGCCTTTGGTGTGAGTGAATCGAACAGCATAAGAAACCCCAGGCCCGAAAGCCTGGGGTTTGTCTTTATTCTTCAATAATGTATGCAAGGCCAACCGTGAATTGACCCTTCAGTATATGCGTGAAAATGGCCAGATTACGGGCCGACCGCCCGAATCTGGCTCCAAAAAGGAACTTGTCCAAGAATGGCAGCAAACGCACCCAGGCGGCACCAAAATGGAGTGTCACCGTGACACAGGCATTTCACGGCCGACCATCGACAAATGGTGGGCTGCATAAAGAAAACCCAGGCCGTAAGACCTGGGTTTGTCATTTTTTTAGGTTTTCCCTAGATACCAGCCGTTGTCATCAACGCTGACAACGTAATATGTTGTACCCGTCTGAATTTCATCGGTTACATAAACATAGCCATCCTCCGTACCTTCAGCATCGGTATATAGATAAGAAGCCTCCATAACTAGAGTAGCACCAGCTTCCTGGAAATGGACACCCTGTCTAAAGACAACTGTGTTAATAGTATTGTAGTCACTTGCTATCCATGCTTCCCAAGTCATATTCTCATCAGCTAAGTATGTATATACTGTGTCGTTATATAAGAGGTTGAAGCTGATTTGGCCCTCACCTGGTTCTACGGTAGTACCACCAGATTCACCGCCAGTTGTGCCGCTTCCTGTGTTGCCAGAACCAGCAACATAATCGACATTGTAGTTGAACTTACCAGACCAGGTACCGAACAGAGCATTGGAAATGTCAGCAACAGAAACAGTCTCATCATCGGACACAGCAGCAGTATTATTGCCAGCCAGTTCGATTGCAGTAAATGTGACAGCCAGGGTCTTCTTGTCTGCGCTGTTGATGCTGTTGACCATCTCAACAGAGGGGTCAGCTGTGACCTTAACTGTTGCATTGCTGGGCCACATTCCCTGGAGGGTAACTGTACCAGAACCACCAGGAGCCAGCAAAGCAGGGACAGTAATCGTATACGCCAGATTGTCTAACTGACCATCACCATCTCTATCGTCTGCATTGTATTCAACCTGTGTACCATTAGAAGATAAAGTTGCATTACAAGCACAAGCATTAAAGCCACAGTCGGGACAATAGCTTGTATCACATACGGGGCAAGTCGCTAAGCCTTCATTCCCACAAGAAGCGCAACCCCAAACCGCAGCGAAAGCAGCAGGAGTCATTGATAAAATCAACACCAATACCAAACATAAACTCAAAATTTTTCTCATAAGTGTTCACCTTTCTTATTTATTTTGCTGTCAATAAAATAGAACACAAGACGAAGGAATATAATGTTTGTTCATGCCATTATCAAAGAAAAGCGCCTCTTATCAATCATGATAAGAAGCGCTTATTTAGTATTCAGTTTGTGTTAATCAGAAGGGGAGTAGAGCATCGTCCTCAGGACGCCACTCATGGTTTGCAAAATCATTATGATATACAACAACATGTCCATGAGGATTCTGAAGACGGGGATTCTCTACATGATAATCATGGTCTCTGTCATCAAAGCCGCCCTTTCTATGCTCTAAAGCGTTGCGATAGTCATAACAGTCAGACGCCTTTATGCCAGTTTTTTGAACCCACTCAACGACAGGCTCAATCTCAGCCACCGTGTGGTTGTACTTGCTCTTCAACTGAGCCATAGAAACATCACGATTACGAACTCTTAGCTCAATACAAGCGACATACTTTTCGGCCTTTTGCATAGTGAGGATTGTACAAGCCTTAGCAGCAGCTCTATTGCTATAAGAGCCCACACAAATGCCCATTGTTTTACCAATGTCATACAGACTGTCAGTATCTTTTGCCAAACGGAAAGAGTATTCACCCAGGTCAATCTCCAATGCTTTTTCAACATCAGAATATTCAATTTCCTTGTTGCCATACTTTCTCTTATGGTCCAACACTGCCAAAGCATCATGTACTTCTTTAAGGTTACCAACAGCTTTTGCGGGCTGCATATTAGCACTTCTTAAACCATGCAACATTCTGCTACTGTCGATTATCAGATAATGACTAGACTCTTCCAGGGCACTCACCAGGAAAGCATAAGCAGACTCAGCACTGCGGCCTTCCAACGCCCACTTAATAAACTCCTTGTCACCCTTAGAATGCGCTAAGCATCGACCAACAGCATAAGCAATAGGGAATCTGCGCTGTTTATTACTACCAAAGGGTAAGTCATCTTCGGTCTTATCCAGACACGGTAAAGACCCCCAATAATCAACAAATCGATTCATGACATTGATATCAGTTACCCCACAGTCGCGTAGCCAACGATAAAAGAAGAAATTGGCTGCATGCTGCAACAACCTCTTACGAACACTAGGCTTCTGCATATACTTGGGCAGCCACTCAACTTCACCGTGAGCAGAGAGTTCCCTCAGTCTGGGGAGGATTGCACGAATGTTCTTGGGGAACAGGGAAACAGGGATATTAACAAAATCGCGAATATCAGACTCCTGCATAGATGAAAAATACATAAGACGAGACAAGTTGCTCAAATCAATGTTTGTGCTTGCACATCTATATGTAGAATCCATCGCAGGCTTCTCATAAGGCAGCCCACGATATTTTGCCAAGGCCTGTAACACAACATGAACAAAATCATCTCTCATTTCACTAGGGATACCCTCCAGATATTTGAAAGCATAATTCTGCAGTCGCCGTGTCTGAATAGACTCTTTGGATGGCTTATTCTTACCATCTACACCACGCATCATATAAGACTGACCAGTTTTCAAGTTGAAAACAAAACGATAACGCAACAGCTCTCTCTGAATCCAGTACTTTCCATACATAGTTCTGCTGTACAACAATTCCTGGACAGTTTCAATCGCCAACTTGTCATCTGCCACTTCCCACCACTTTAATGCAACGGGAAAATACGTAGGCTTTGTGCCTCTTACAAAAGTAGCAAACACAAAGCGCTCTTCTTCACCAGGCTCCCTAATAATCCAACGGCAGTTGTCAAACTCATCAGCATAATCCAAAACAAGTCTTTCACCACAGTTGGGACATTGCCCCTTATGCTTTTTTACTGTGCGAGCATTGGGAGTCATGGGAAAACCCCACACGGTTGCACGATTGCCTGCCCCACAATGAGGACAAAACAAAATGTCGTATTCCAAGCAGCCCTCGTTATAAACTACCTCTTTGTACTCTTTTACCGAGTGAAACAATTCGCCCTTGATAGAAACCTTTTCACGTCCAGTCAAAATCCTCTTCTGAGAATATTCAATCACAGAAGGTTTTGCTTTTATCACAAATACACCTCATTTCTTTTGTGTCAATTCGTGCATTACTAGAGCACGATTTCGATACTTCATTCAGATAGGACAAACTCCTACAATACACTTTCAATATGGACGAAACACCAGTCAATAGTCCATCAATGAAGAAAACGCCCTTATCAAAGATAAGGACGTTTCGTTGTTATTATACGGTAGCGTTCTGTTTTGCCTGAGCTTTTTCTCTCCGCATATCCTTCACATAATGGTTAGGATACAACACAGCTTTGAACCAAGCTTCTGCGAACATACGACGAGCTACAGCGCTGTCTTCAAAACGAGTGCCAGGAATTCTTTGAGGATTAACATAAAACGCATGTCTGCATCTATCCCACTCTTTGTAGAATTCGTCTTCACGTCGTCTCGCATCATCCTCAAGTTTTCTTTCGAAGCATGTCTTGACGCGCATAGACAGCTTCTCCCAATTCTCAAAAGAAGGAGAGCCAATCTCGCAGGGCACCGTATCAGCACAGGGAGTAACATTCGCACACTCCAACGCCTTGATGCGCAGCTTACAATCATCAACAATACGAGCAACTTCGACCAAACGAGAAAGATTCTGAGTATCACCCTCTCTGAGCAAATACTCACCCATCTTCTTCTGTTCAACCAACAGGAACATGTAACCACTTACATCTGCGGACAAAACCTGCCAGGTATCAAAGATGCCTTCCCATGTTTGAATGTCTTCCAGGATACGCTTTTCCGCATCTGCCCAATCATGAGCACGAACGAAATCTCTCTTTCTGATAGCATTCAGCAAAAAGCCTCTGGTCATCGTCAACATCTCATTCAGAAGAGAGATAAACTCTTCCTGAGTTCCAGCGATGCCATTTTTCTCATGCTCCTCAATAGGTACGTGAGGGCTGTAGTATTCACAAATAGAATTGCCATATGCGCGATGGTGGCAGCAACACACCAAACCGTCATAACCAGCTTCCCATGCCGCATCACGAAAATGCAGATACAGCAGATAAGAACGCTTTGTTATTGCTCGATATTTCTCAATACAATTTTCCATTTCATTGTCCCCTTATTTTTTATTTGAGGCGAACCTCTTGCGATAGGAGCGGACTCCTTTATCATATCTTCAATATGGAAGAAACACTTCACAATCGAGCTTTTTGTTTCAATTTTCGCCAATAATATTTTACTTCAAAAAGTTCAGAAAGGAGAGAGGGGATTTTCGCCCGATTTTCTCATGAAGTATATTAAGATATACACTTTGTATACAAAATAAACTCCAAAACCAATTAAAATTAAGCACAAAAAGTGTTTCCACTCACTTTATTTAAAACTCAAAATCCAAAAAGTATTTACTCGAAATCAGTGGGAAAGAAAAGGAAATTATTAGACCTTACTCTACTAATTCAATCCCTTCAAACCCACTTCAATTGCTCACTCTAACTACATTTATTCCTATACTCATCTCTTATCCCTATCCCACTTAAACCTCACTTAAACCTCACTTAAATTTTCACCAAATACTCTTCTTAAATTTTATCTAATTTAACCAAACTATTTTACTCAATTATCCCTATATTCTCAACAAAAATCACTTTATCTCACTTAACTTTCACTTTAATCTCACTTAAATTCTCAGTATCATTTTCTTCACTAACTTTCACTATTTTTACACTATTTTTCACTATCCATATATTTACGTCATAAAACTATCACTTTTAACCATCTCTTTTATGCACTATTACCAATATCTCTAAGAAACATATAGCAAATTGGCCAAAGCTCTAAAAACAATCCCACTCAAACTCCTCAAACTTTCCCTGCAAATTCTCTTTATTTCCCTCCCTATACGTGGCACTAAATCTTTACTTAATTATGTCATAAGAATATCTTCATATATTTAGTCCCCATCATTTCCCCTTATTACTCCTCAAACAATCACAGCAAAATCTACTCAAATAGCTTTCTTTATTACTCCTTACAAATGGCACTATTTCTTGCCTCTATTATCTTTATGTATTCTCCCTACTATGTGGCACTAAACTATATCTTATCTAACTCTTTTCTTTCTTTTTAACTTCCTGAGTGTTAAATGCAAATAATTATGTTAAAAGACTATGTTTCATTCTCTTCCCCTATAAAATCCCCATATAATCCAATCACTTTCCCGTCATACTCATTCACTTTTTTATCTTTTCATTCCCTCAGATACCCTGCGCTCCGCGCGCCTTTTCTTTTCCTCATAAGCTCTCAGTATTCTCTCTTATTTTCCCTTATTGATGGCCCTTATTAACTCCATCTATAAGACCATATAATCCCACCTACAATATGGCACTTTTATACAATTTTAGAGCCCTATTTTATAGCACTATGCCCAACTATAAGGAGAGTAAGAGAGACAAAAAGAAGGATGATGACTACACTCCTAAAGATGGCACTATTTTTAAGGAGAATGATATAGTCTCTTATAGGCTATATTTTACCCTACAATATGGCCCTTCTTTATTCCCTAAAGTTATCTACTTATACTCTCCCTAAAGATGGCACTAAATGAGGAATGGAAAGGGTATTATGGGGAATACCTAAGAGAGACTTTACTCAATTAAAGAATTCTCAACAAAAATTGAACTGGAATTGAATAGAAATATGTAGAATACGGGTCTGAGAGGGGGTTGACTCATCTATAATATATTTAGGTGAGTGTGTTTATACGGCACACATTATACGCCAATAAAGGACGTGACATTATTAAAGCGAACATATTTAAAAGAATAATTGTGGGTGTTATACTACTCTCACTTATACTTCCATTCTTCTCTTATGATGTAGCTAAGGCCGCTAGTAGTAAGTCTCCTCCCCTTTCGACAATAGAGGAGATACATGCAGCTTTTCCTGAGTCCTATTGGGAATCATTAGACGCTCTTAAAGCAAAGCACCCTAATTGGAAATTTGTTGCTTTTAATACGGGATTGAAGTGGGAAAGATTATTTGATTCTGATGCTGAGGCTTATCCTTCGAGAAACTTAGCATATGGATACGTAGGTGGAGAATTATATTTCCCTACGTCATGGTACTCTACTGAAATCCCTGGCTCTTATAACTGGGCTGCTAATAACTGGACTAAATATGATAATGGCAGTTGGCTTCAAGCTTCCGAAGAGGCAATTGCTTATTGTATGGACCCTAGAAACTTCTTAGATGAAGTTCAGGTATTCCAGTTCTTAGATACGGCCGCAGCTCTTGACCCAACAGATGCAGAGAAAGCTATTAAGACCATTCTTAAAAGCGAGCATTATATGCAATCAGGCGAGCAGGCAGACTTATATGACATCATCGATGATGAAGGCGTTAAGCGTTATTTAACCTTCCCTCAGGCCTTGGCGCAGATTGGAGCAGAGTTAGGACTCAATCAGATTACCCTCGCAAGTAGATTGTATCAAGAGAACTCTGGTGGCAGCAGTCCCTTAGTCAGTGGTACTCGTGAATTTACCACAGAGGATGGAAAGGTTATCTCAGGCGGGTATTATAACTACTTCAATATTGGCGCTTCTGGAAATTCCAATGGAGCTATTATTGAGAATGGATTGCAGACCGCTTACAGATGCGGATGGGATACGCGTTATAAATCTTTAAAGGGTGGCGCAGAAGAGATTATGAAGTCTTTCGTCAATAGAGGACAGACTACTACATATTCTCAGAAGTTCTCTGTTGATTCCAGCTCTTCTCGTTTATTCTGGGGCCAATACATGCAGAACATTACCGCGCCTCAGACAGAGAGTCAGAATGTTTATAAAGCATTCGTAGCAGCAGAAGCTCTTGACGCAGATTTGACTTTCATCATTCCTATTTTTGCAGATATGCCTGATGAGTGTCCTCGCCCCGAGAAAGATGGTAACCCCAACTACAAACTAGGTTCTATCTACATTGATGGTGAGTCCATCTCTAACTTTAACATGGACACCCTGGAGTATTCACTGGATACAGATGAGGGAAGCATTAGAATTAATGCTTTGGCTTATGCGGGTACTACTGATATTACTTATACAGACCCCGTCACAAAAGAAGTTATTACTCAAGCGGGCAAATTAAAAAGCACCATTAACCTCAATACAGGCAAGAACGTAATTGAACTTGCATGTACTGCTGAAAATGGTGATGTAAGAATTTATAAGTTGAATGTTACTAGTACATATGTTCCAGAAACGACTGAGCCAGAGGAGCCTAAGGAGGAACCAACAACACCTCCCACGGAGCCACCAGCGACAGAGCCTCCCAAGCCTCCCGAGACAGACGAAACTCAACCTCCCGAGACGGAGCCTCCTGTGACTGAACCTGAGGTCACAGAGCCTGAGCCAGAGCCTTCTGACCCAACACCTCCACCGACCGAAGATGAAGAGGAAGATGTTGTAACTCCTGGAAAGTACTTAGACGCCAATCAGGATGGTGAGTGGGATATATTTGATGTGGCTGTGATATATAGTCATATCCTAGGTACAGCTCAATTAGAAGACTGGCAATTAGAACTGTGTGATGTTAATCATGACAAGTCAGTAGACATCTTTGATGCCTCTGTTATTTATCAGCATATTCTAGGACACATTAAGTTAAAAGCATACGAATAATAATTATCATAAAAATAGACCTGCAATCAGTTAATTCTGAAAGCAGGTCTTTCTTTTTGTATGTATTTACTCGCCAAGGAGAAGAGATTCAACCAAATATTCGAAGTCTGGACGAACGACGAACATAAAATTGATTTCGTCATAACTGGATGCGACATAAACAGAAGCGTCATCTTGCTGCCATTTGACGATATTGCCACCAAAGTTAGTAGCTAGGATTTCATAGTCGACGCCCAACGAAGTAACAGCATCTAATAACGTGAGCTCTTTTTCCGCGATTTCCTCCAAATACTCAAAAGCAATGCCCACAATCACACATTCCTCGGGGTTTACATCCTGCTGTGTTGGATTATACGTAATAAACACAACTTCGGCCGTATAAGTACCACTCATAAAATATTGAGCATAAGCTCCTGCGGGGACTGTTCCGCCATCATCGTGCAAATACTCGCTATCTTTATAATAAGCATCTAATGTACACTCATATCCTGGAATACCATCAGCTACAAATCGAGCAGACTCGCCAATGGCCAATGTTTGGTCTCCAATAGTAATCTGAGTTACATTAGCAAAAATATCATGTCCCAACTCGGGGAATAAAACAACGATATCTTCAGACTCTGCTTTTGGCAATGTCTGACCTGAGGTAGCCTGTAAAATATCCTCAGGAACCGTAACAGGTTCTTTTATCTCTTCGAAATCTACTGTGTAATCGCCCCATTCGTCTTTCCATTCCAAACGAGACAAAGAACCATCAGAGCACTTGATATACATATCCCAAGCCTCTTCACCAGCATCCTTGTCATACACCAAATAATAGTGAGGCTCTCCATTTAACATTACGGTCTCATCTATCAATTGTAGATTCAGAATACCAGCAAAGAGCTCGTAAAAGTCCGAGGGACCATAAGGACCCATCTGTTCCTTTTCACAATCTCTTAAAATCCATGTACCATCCTCGGCATATTCATAAGTGGCCATATAAGTCACATAACAGCCATTTTCCCTAACAACACATTCAACTACTTTAAGAGGAATGATTTGTATCTCAGATTCAATGCCAAGTTCGTTTGACTGTTGGGTCGATTGTGTCTGTTGAGGGGTTCTTTCCATCACTGACAAAACCTCGCCTGTCGCATTGTCCCATATTACAGTGAACTTCTCATCAAAGCCCTCGTTCTTGGATACCGAGACGGCCTTTATCTTCTCTGCAGTACGCATTTTATTATAGGCGCCCAACACCAGATTTGCAGCAGCGACCTCCTCATCTGGGATATCAATTTCCACGGGA
>JAEIGA010007726.1_pt1 | contig 16305 bp, 14 predicted proteins | sample 9270691 | NCBI WGS metagenome assembly JAEIGA01 (sample SAMN17057246, study PRJNA624740) | gut metagenome | biome: biome; isolation source: fecal sample | host: Bos grunniens | place: China: Xizang | collected 2019
CACTCAGCACTATCGCCTAACGTCATTAGTGAAATTATGGTATTTAGGTATTTTTAGGAATGCGCTCAGAAAACTATTCGCGCAAGCCTATCCCTAAATTCACTAATTTCCCTATATTCCTTACTGCATAGCAAGCGTCGCACAAGTGTTGCTCTCTTCCGTGTCACCGTACTCTTCGCTATCTTGTCACTTGTCACATTGTCACAGGGGGTGGGGGTGTGACACGATGTGACAAGCGGAGAGTGACAAGAGGAAAGAGGAAAGAGGAAAGAGGAAAGAGGAAAGAGCAAAGAGGGTGGCAAGGCGGGCCCTTGTTTCCTTTTTCTCCTTTCTCCTCGCCCCTCGCGCGTGTGGGCGTATTTTTTAAGTGTAGTAAAATTTGGTGGAACGAAAATTTTTACTTAAATTTGTATCAATTTAGAGATTTCCCCCTGAGTTTGAGGTTGAAACTGATGGAGCTTACTCATCAGAGCGCTCTATATTGTGGGGTGATTGACCTATTTAGGATATAAATTGGTCTAAAAGCAATATAATACTAACATAAAAACTACGACTATGACAAGCATCTTTTTCAGCAATAACGAGGCAGAGCAGAGTGCTAACCAGGCATTGGAGGCTCTACAGCAGAGTGTCGAGACAATGAAGATCGCTCACGCGGAGGAGATTCAGAAACTCTACGCGCGCATCGAGGAGCTCGAAGCACAGGTGGCTCAGCAGAAGACAAACACTGAGCCTGAGCCAACCCCTGAACCACAGCCAGAGGTGAAGCCAGAGCCAACGCCAGAGCCAGCCCCAGCACCTATCCCAGAGCCAGCCCCAGCAGTGGACTATGCCCCTCAGTTCGAGGCCCTCACAGCCTTGGTCAAGGAGCTCAAGGCGGAGAATGCCGAGCTCAAGACCTTGGTAGGCTTCCGCGACCGTCTGGAGGAGAGTGTGCGCGATATGCACAAGGAGTTGGAGACCTACAAGGGTGGCTTCTACGAGAAGATTACCAAGCCCTACCTCAAGGCGTTGTTGGAGTTGCACACACGCTTTGCGGATGTGGCGAACCACTTCGAGAATGTCGATTTGAGCACTTGCGACGTGCGTGAGACCTACGACCGCCTTTTGGGTCAGTTCAAGAACTCGGTACAGGCTATCGCCGACAGAGTATATAACGACTTCGGCATCGACTACTTCGAGCCAGAGGTGGGACAACTCTACGACCCACGTCAGCACAAGGCTATGCGTGTGGTGAATACCGACGATCAGGAGAAGCACCGCGTAATCATCAAGGTTTTGGCTGGAGGCTTCAAGGATGTGGATAGCGACAAGGTTATCAGCACCGCACGTGTCGAGACCTACAGCTACGTAGCCCCTCAGGAGGGTGCGCAGAGCGCTAATGAGCAGTAGGCCACAGAGTTAGACGAGAAACAATAATAACAATAACAATATAAAAATATAAAACTATGGCATCAGACAAGAGTAGAGCCGTATATGGCATTGACCTCGGTACAACATATAGTTGTATTTCGCAGGTGGACAAGTACGACCAGGCCGTTGTGCTTCGTAACTTCGAGGGTGACGCAACAACCCCTTCGGTGGTGTACTTCGAGTCAGAGACTAACGTAATCGTAGGTAAGGAGGCTAAGAATATGCTTCCTGTGGAGCCTGAGAAGACCGTATCGTTCATCAAGCGCCAGATTGGTGTGGACGCAGCATTCGACAAGGCTACAAACACCACCCCTTACCACTTGGATCCAGCGGAGATTTCAGCCCTCATCCTCAAGAAGTTGGTTCAGGACGCTAACGACCTTGGCGACAACCCAGAGCCTATCAAGGATGTAGTGATTACCTGCCCTGCATACTTCGGTAACAAGGAGCGTTTGCAGACTAAGCAGGCTGGTGAGGCTGCAGGTTTGAACGTGTTGGGTATCATCAACGAGCCTACCGCAGCAGCTATCTCTTACGGCTTGAAGGTTGATGAGCGTCGCACAATCCTCGTTTACGACCTTGGTGGTGGTACCTTCGACGTTACTATCATCGTGGTAAACGGTGGTGCTATCAAGGTTGTTGCTACGGGTGGTGACCACAAGCTTGGTGGTGTGGACTGGGATACTGAGTTGGCTAAGTATGTGTTGAATATGTTCAACTCGCAGAACGGCACATCGTATGAGTTCGAGACCCTTCCAGCAAATGCTAAGTTCGACTTGTTGCTCAACGCCGAGAACTGGAAGAAGAACCTCACTGCTCGTCAGACCGCTAAGATTAACTTCTCGTTCGAGGGTAAGTCAGTAAACTTCGACCTCCCACGCGAGACCTTCAACGCTATTACCGAGGAGCGCCTTAACGACACTATCGAGGCTACACGCAAGATTATCGACATCGCTAAGGGCAAGGGCTACAACAATATCGACGAGATTATCTTGGTGGGTGGTAGTAGTAAGATGCCACAGATCAAGGAGCGTGTGGAGAGCGAGTTCGGCTTGCCTACCCATATCAACGACCCTGATGAGTGCGTAGCAAAGGGTGCTGCTATCTACGCTATGAACGCAGCTTATGCTCAGGCAATTGTCGATTACGAGGAGAATGGTGGTGAGCGTCCAGCACCTCTTATGATCGATCAGACACGTGTCGTAAACGTGACAAGTAAGACCTACGGCTTGGGCCTTGTAGACGATATGGTGGGTAATATGATCTTTGCGAACTCTACACTCCCAGTATCGCGCAAGCGTGTGTTCCAGACCGTTATGGATAATCAGACTGCCGTAATCTTGCCTATCTACGAGAGCGACTTCACCGACGAGGAGGCCGATGCAACCGTTGAGGCTCGCTTCTGTACCTTGGCTACCGAGGATATGTCGGAGTTGAAACTTACGGGCAACCACCCACGCGGAACGGAGATCAATGTTACCTTCAGCATCGACAACGAGGGTATCTTGAGTGTGAACGCTACACGTGGTTCGGACGTCATCGACTTCCAGTTGAAGGTGGCTGGTGTTAAGTCTGAGGAGGAGCTCAAGAAGTCTCAGAACTTTATCGCTGCAGTAAACGTATAGTCGCCGTAGCGAGAGTATTGTCTAAAAACGGGGGTTGTGTCCTTCAGGGGTACAACCTCGTTTTTGGCGTTATGAGAGTCTCGCTTATACTACCTACAAAGTATTGATTATTAGATGGATCAAATTCTACTAAACCAAAAACTTGCCGACTGGGATAAGGCGTGCCGTTATTTCGCCACGCAAAGCATCCAAGATCAGCTCTCCAACGAGGAGAAGCAAGCGGTGACCTTCCTGACCAACTACTGGCGCGACAAGGAGTTCAACCCTGCGGCTTGTGAGACACATATCACGGCGCTTAAGCAGAGTGATAAGTTGCACTCGTCGAACCGTGAGATTATCGAGCATAGTAAGTTGCTTCGCGGTATTGCGCAGACCTTCTACACCAAGGATGCTGCCACGTTCAACATCTTCCGTTCGGCTTTAGGCTGGAAGCCTAAGCAGAACAACCAGACCCCAACCCCTGAGGGTGCGCCTAAGCACAACGAGGTGATGATGATGGGCTGGGCGGAGAAGTGGACCAAGGCTATGCAGTACCTCAAGAGTGCCGAGATTGTTCCCCAGTTGGAGCAGTCCGAACTCACCGCCGTAGAGCAACTTGGCGATATGTGGCGCAGACCTAAGTACTCGCCCGATATGAAGCGTGAGGCCGAGGAGTATATCGCTACCTTGACCGCCTCGCACAAGTATCACGCCTCGAACCGCGACATCATCGAGCAGAGCAAGAACCTCTGCCACGTGGCACGTAACATCTATGCCAACGAGGAGACCTTCACAACATTTAAGAAGGTGCTCACGAAGTACAACTCTGAGCATAAGCCCCCTCGCCGTGAGCATATCCCTACGCCTACGCCAACCCCTACACCAAAGCCTAATCCTACGCCTACGCCAAACAATCGTCGCGATACGGTGCTTAAGATTACGAATGTTATCTTTGGTGGTAGCGACCGCCAGGGCAATATCGTCGTACCTTTCGGTGGCACGATCTACAATAGCGTGCAGTATATCAAGCCTAAGATCGTTGTGGGCTCGGAGTACTATGGCACTCACGAGGTGGAGTTCTCGTTGCACTACTCCGACGGTGGCCACGACACCTATACCGATACCGTAACCTTCAATGGTAAGGGCGAGTATATCACCTCTGGCTGGGGCTCGGAGAGTGGTACGGTCTATCGAGATATCGACTATGTGGACTACACCATCCGCATCAACCACCGTGTGGTGTGGGAGTGCCGCGTGAATATCGCCAAGGATAAGAGCATCCCTACGGTGCCTACTATCTCGAAGGTGCTCTTCGCCGCTACCGACTACGACGGCAATATTATGATGGAGCCAAGCGATTCGCTCCCAACGGGTATCCAGTACCTCTCGCCATACATCACCATCTCGAACAACTTCACAGGCACGGTGGACCTCGTTATCCGCATCCGTCGTGGTGATGGCCGTACCTCGGAGTACGATACTACGCTCAAGGTCAATGGCGCAGGCAACTACTACCTCATCGGCTGGGGTAACAAGGAGGGTACGTCGTACCTCGATGCCGACACTATCACCGTGGATATCATCCACAAGGGTAAGGTGCTCAACAGCAGTAAGGTACGTATCACTGCTTCGGCACGTAAGTACCGCCGTAACCAGAACCAGAGTACTAAGGAGTCGGGCTGGCAGCGCTTCAACAACTGGGTTGAGGATGTGGGCGACTGGTTGGAGGATCACTCCGAGACTGCGGGCATCATCTTGGGTGCTATTGTCTTCCTGATCTACGCTATCTATGTCATTCTTACGTGGGTAAATGAGGGCTTCTGGGTGGCACTCTTGGCGGGCTTCATCGGCTTCTTCATCGCCGGTATTGCTGCCTACCTGCTTATGATCGGCGGTAATATACTATCCTGGATTCTACGCTTTGTCTTCCTCAATGCCTGGACCTTCCTGCTCGCCGTGGGAATACTTATAGGTGTTGTAGTGATGCCAGGCGTAGGTGCTATCTTCGATGGCTCGAACGACTACGATGAGTACTCCTACACCGATGATTCAAGTTCAGAGGAGTATGATGTCTATTACGTTACGGCAAATAGCCTTAATGTGCGCTCTTACGCCTCTAAGAATGCCCCTGTCGTAGGCTCGCTCTCGAAGTACCAGAGTGTCGAGGTTGTCGAGTATAATTCGTCGAACGGCTTTGCTAAGATTCGTTACAACGGCGACATAGCATACATTAGCAATAAGTATATCAGCAAGTAGCCTATAATATATATAGGTGCAACCCAACCAAGGGGCGTGTCCGAATCGGGATGCGCCCTTTTTGGTTTTTTAAGAAAATTATGCTAACTTTGTATTTAGATAACCCACTAAAGAGAGTCTGAGGATGACCGACAAGCAGATAGTTGAGGCCCTGATTGAGCGAGATGAGCAGGTGACACAGCAGTTCTTCTTTGAAAACTGCCGTCCCCTCTTCTTGAGCATCATTCGTTATCTCTTCTCCTATGAGGTCGATTACGACGAGTTCGTCAGCGAGTTCTACCTCTACCTTATGGAGCGAGATGCCTACCGTCTCCGCCAATTCGAGGGACGCAGCACTATCTACCAGTGGCTCAAGGTTACGGCCACGCGCTACTTCATTGCCAAGCGCAACCGAATGGTGAATATGGAGCCGAGCAACAGGGGCGAGACACCCTCCGCAATGGATAGTTGCGACCAACGCTCCCAGATGGCCAAGATCGATATGGAGCAACTCTTTGCCCAGATGCCTAACCGTCGCTATGTCTATGTCATCAGGCGTCTCTGTCTCCACGAGGCCGACCCCAAGGTTGTGGCCGAGGAGTTGAATATAAGCGTGGATAACCTGTACAACATAAAGAAACGTGCTATGGCCTCGCTGTCGGAGGTGGCACTTAAGGAGGTGAAGAGGTATGAAAAAGAGATTGCTAACTGAGATCTCCACGGAGGTTGTGGCAGCCTTTCTCGATGGAAATGCTACGGCCGAGGAGAGTAGACAGATTTTGATGGCTATTGCTGAGGATGAGGAACTTAGGGAGGTCATACGTACCTCGTTGAGTGTCGATGCCGAGTTGTGCCAGATACCGTTTGGAGGCGAGGCAATTCCTCAGATGGCTATGGCGGCTACGTGCAACGAGGAGCACTACTGTTGCTTGGAGTGCGAGAAGCAGGTGCTCACCCACTTCGGCATTGCCTACGACGACGACCAACTCCTTGAGGAGGCTATCGCCAAGGGGTGGCAACAGGAGGAGGGTACGGCCCTCCATAACGTGGGCCGACACCTTGAGGCTAAGGGCTTGACCGTCGAGCGCAGGTTTAGGGCTACGTTGGCCGATTTGGCTAAGGCCTTGGAGGGTGGTTGCGGAGTTATCGTGGCAGTGGATGGTGGCGAGTTGCTGGGCGATAGGGCTCAGGAGATTCTTGAGGACTTGCTCGTGGGCGAGATTCTGGACCATACGGTGGTTGTCAAGGCCTACGATGTAGAGCAGGGTGTGGTCACTATCTTTGACCCTAACTCACCCAATGCCGAGGATAGATACCCTGTGGAGCAGTTCGAGGATGCTTGGAACGACTCGAAAAACTATATGGTCACCGCCCTTTTAGAGAGGTAGAGGGTCGGGAGTTTATGCGCTACGTGCGATTGCCTTCGGGTGGTCGCACTTTTTTTGTGGCGTGGCACAATTTTTTATCGTTTTTGTGCGCTATAATGATAGATTTCTGCTCGGCAGAGGCTCTTTAAAGAAAAAATACAAAAAATAAGAGGATAGTATGTTAATAGCAATATCGATTTTAGTGCTTGCCTATCTCATTATGGGCAAGGATGTTAAGCCCCTTATAGAGCGAGTTAAGGGCATCAACCTCCGACGCAAGATGAATACCCTTTGGGATAGACTTCGCCCCTGGGCATTGAAGGCTGGCCGAGTGGCCTCACGCCCCCTGCTCACGTTCTACTACGTGATGGAGGCCAAGGAGACCTCGACCCTCGACAAGGTGCTTATCTACGGCGCTATAGCCTATACGATAGTGCCTACGGATCTGTTGCCACGTGCGGTGTTCAAGTTCTTGGGCGTACTGGACGATGGTGTGGCTGTGCTCTACGTCTACCGCAAGATTAAGGAGCATATCACCCCTGAGATCGAGGCTAAGGTTGAAGATACGCTCAACGAGTGGTTTGGCGTGGAGTATGAGATTGTCGAAGGGTAGACAATAACCGAGTAATAAAAAGAGATGAGTGACACCCCCTTGGGGCGTCACTCACACCTATATTATATAGTAGCCGTTACTCTGGCTTTACCAAGGCGAGGTACAACTCGTCGAGCTGAGCCTGTGCCACTGGTGATGGGCCGTCGAGCATAACGTCGCGACCAGCATTGTTCTTAGGGAATGCGATATAGTCGCGGATAGAGTCCGAGCCACCGAACAACGAGCAGAGACGGTCGAAACCGAAGGCCAAACCACCGTGTGGAGGTGCGCCAAACTTGAAGGCATTCATCAAGAAGCCAAACTGCTCCTCGGCCGCCTCAGGGGTGAAGCCAAGAGCGTCGAAGACCTTAGCCTGAAGCTCTGCATCGTGGATACGGATAGAGCCACCACCAATCTCGGTACCGTTACATACGAAGTCGTAGGCATTAGCGCGCATCTTACCCAACTCGCCACTATCGAAATACTTGGCATCCTCAGGCTTTGGAGAGGTGAATGGGTGGTGCATAGCGTAGAAGCGCTGAGTCTCCTCATCCCACTCGAACATAGGGAAGTCCACAACCCACAATGGAGCGAACTTCTTAGGGTCGCGCAAGCCCAAACGCTCGGCAACCTCCAAACGAAGGGTGCAGAGCTGTGTCAAGGTCTTAAACTTCTCGCCACACAAGATAAAGATCATATCGCCACTCTTAGCACCTACACGCTCGGCCATAGCCTTGAGATCCTCGGCACTGAAGAACTTGTCAATAGATGACTTGATGTTGCCTGCCTCGTCGATACGAATCCATACCAAGCCCTTAGCACCCACCTGTGGACGCTTCACGAACTCGGTCAATTCGTCGATCTGCTTACGTGTGTATGAGGCACAACCCTCGGCCGCGAAACCTACGATATAGTCGGCCGAGTCGAAGACTACGAAGTCGTGGCCGTGGGCCAAGTCGGTGAGGTCTGCGAACTCCATACCGAAGCGCAAGTCTGGCTTATCCGAGCCATACTTCTCCATAGCCTCAATCCAAGGCATACGCTTGAAAGGCTCCGCGAACTCGATATCCATCACCTCCTTGAACATATAGCGAGCCCAACGCTCGAAGATCTCCAAAACATCCTCCTGCTCCACGAACGACATCTCGCAGTCGATCTGTGTGAACTCTGGCTGACGGTCGGCACGAAGGTCCTCGTCGCGGAAGCAACGAACAATCTGGAAGTAGCGGTCGTAGCCCGCAACCATAAGCAACTGCTTGAGTGTCTGTGGCGACTGTGGCAAGGCGTAGAACTGGTTAGGGTTCATACGTGATGGCACGATAAAGTCGCGAGCACCCTCTGGGGTAGACTTGATGAGGTAGGGGGTCTCAATCTCAAGGAAGCCCTCCTTGTCGAGGAACTGGCGCACGGCCTGAGCCATACGGTGACGAAGAATCATAGCGCGCTGCAACGGTGGGCGACGGAGGTCGAGGTAACGATACTTCATCCTGAGGTCGTCACCACCGTCCGACTCCTCCTCGATGGTGAATGGAGGGGTCACGGCACGGTTGAGAATCTTGAGCTCGGTAGCCGAAATCTCGATGTCGCCAGTAGCGATTTTAGAGTTCTTCGACGAACGCTCAACGACCGTACCCTTAACCTGAAGGACATACTCTCTACCTACCTCCGAAGCGATAGCCTTAACTGCCTCCGACGAGTGCTCCTCGACGGTAATCTGTGTGATGCCGTAGCGGTCGCGAAGGTCGATAAATGCCATAGCACCGAGGTTACGAACCTTCTGTACCCAGCCCGAAAGTACCACCTCCTGGCCTACATTCTCTATGCGGAGTTCACCGCAATTGTGTGTTCTGTACATAATTGTTATATATTTTAAATTTTATTCTCGCTTTTTTTATACCTTTGTAACTCACAAAGGTAGTAATTTTAAACTAATAGTGAACTTAGGATGGAAGATTTTTTTGAGGATAAGGCAAAAAAAGATGAAAAATTTATGCGTATGGCAATAGATGAGGCTCGTAAGGCGTTAGCAAAGAGAGAGGTTCCTATTGGTGCGGTGGTCGTTGTGGGCGATAGGGTGGTTGGCCGTGGTCACAACCTTGTCGAGACTTTGGCCGATGCTACGGCACACGCCGAGATGCAGGCCCTCACCGCTGCGATGTCCACCATCGGTGGCAAGTACCTCAACCAATGTACGCTCTACGTCACTGTCGAGCCCTGTGTTATGTGCGGAGGTGCTATTGCCTGGAGCCAGCTGGGGCGTGTGGTCTATGGCACGGCCGACCCTAAGCGTGGCTACTCCACCTTCTCGGAGCGCATTATGCACCCCAAGACCGAGGTGTCGAGTGGTGTGTTGTCCGAGGAGTGCGAGGCATTGATGCGCGATTTTTTTAGTGGACTACGTAAATAAGTGAGGTGTAAGGTATTGATATTTTGAAATTATGTGTATCTTTGCGAGATACTTTTTAGAAAACTATAAACTAAAACTATAATTACTATTTATGAAAAAGCTTTTCACTACAGTTGTTGCGTTGATGTGTGCAACAACACTTTTTGCTCAGACTGATGTAGTTGCTACATTCTCTCAGGGTTTGGCTAACGCTAAGGCTGGTAACTTCGCTGAGGCTATCGGTCAGTTCCAGGAGGTTATCGATGCAGGTTGGGATATCGAGGAGCCAGATGCAAACCAGCAGAAGGCTATCGCAGGCTCAAAGAAGTTCGTTGTTACTTGCTACAATAAGTTGGGTGTTGCTGCCTACAACGAGAAGAACTTCGAGGAGGCTATCGCAAACTTCACCGAGGCTGCTAACCTTGCCGAGTTGTACGAGGATGTTGCTGCAATGAATAAGAACCGTGCATACGTAGGTCAGATGTATGAGGCTCAGGGTGCTGAGGCCTTCAACTCTGAGGACTATGCTACTGCAATCGCTGTATTCTCAAAGGGTTACGAGGCTGACCCACGTAATACCACTATGGCATTGAACCTCGCAGAGAGCTACTTCAAGAGCGATATGTATCAGGATGGTATGTCTGTTTGTGCAAAGATTATGAAGCTCAACGCTGATAAGTTCGCTGAGGCTATCGCTGCTGCACAGGCTAAGATGGATATGTACACCAACAACGAGGTTGCTAAGTTGCAGATGGCTAACGACTACGACGGCATTATCGCTATGGCTGAGCGTCTCGACGATGCTGCTATGGCTGCAAAGATCACTATGCAGGCTTACTACGGCAAGAAGGACTTCAATAAGATGATCGAGTTGGCTTCTGCTGCTCTTGAGGCACAGGTTACTGACGAGGGTCGCAGCGATATCAACTACCTCCTCGGCGTAGCATACAACGAGAAGGAGATGTTCGAGCAGGCAATTGCTACAATGAAGCTCGTTACCGCAGGTAACAATGTTGCTAATGCTCAGGCAGTTATCACAGCACTTACTGCACAGGAGTAATTTCTTCTTATAAGGCAGCATCTGCGGCCTCTCAATCATAAGCCCAAATGGGACGTACAAGTACTACCCATCTGGGCTTATTTCTTTATCGAGACCACATCTACAACCTTCTAAAAAGAAATTTTTTCTTATAAGGCAACATCTGCGGCCTCTCAATCATAAGCCCAAATGGGATGTGTGTCAATAATCTCTTGTGATAAGGCGGCCATCTTCGCCCCAACTCTAAATGATAAGACCTCACGGTATTGCCGTGGGGTCTTTTTTTGCGATAGAAGGAATCTATCTCCTCCCTCGATGTTTGTCGTTATTCACATTTACAATCCCTCTAAAGAAGCTGTCTAACAAGGCTCCTTTGGCTTATGGTTAGTTAGTGTTGTTAGTTGGCGGTTAGTTCCGAGGTGCGGATTGTTGCGGTGCCGGTGGTGATAACCTCAACCTCATCCGACGTGCCTCGGTAGTTGATTGTGCCACTGCCCGTAGATGTTATAACAACTTTTTGGCACGCTACACAAAGGTCGCAATTCTCGATGCCCGTACTATTCTGCTCGACATATTTTGCGGTGGTGTTGCCCTTAGTAAGCAGAAAGCCGGTATTGGTCAGGCAAAGTAGTTCGGTATTATGGTTTTCAACATAGTTGGTCATCGTGCCGGTGTTGTAGTACTCTATCTTTATCTTGGCATTTAGGGCCTTGCCATGGATAAACATACTACCTGTGTTGATGATCTGGAACCATGCACCAACATCGCCACTCTCGAAGGAGATACTCATATCCGAGGTATTCATAATATTCCTAAGCGAGTTGGTGGGTACGCACACCTCGATAGGGTGCTCTTCGCATACGGAGTTGAGTTCGGAGCGCGATTTATAACTCTTGCTATGCTTGATGCTCAGTACATTATCCACGTGATTGAGGTCAAAGTCGATATATGGAATCGCCTCGCTGGGGAAGGTAATGGTTATTGTACCACTCTCGGCAGGTGTGATGCTAATCTTCGTTGGCAGGGTCGAGTGTATCTCCTCTATGCCGTTGTGGTCAAAGGTGAGGGTCTCATATTGTGGTGTCTGCGCCCAAAGTGGGGTAGTGTTAGACACTATCGCAAAGAGCGATGCTAAAAATATAGATATGCGTTTCATGGTTGTAAAGATGTTTATTGGTTATTACTCCTCTTTTTCTGTCGTCTCGTCGTAGATGGTTTGGGCATATACCACGAGTGTTGCACCTGTCGAAGTAAGTGTGTAGATGCGCTTGGGGTTACGCCATACGGCAGTTATTTGCACCACGTTTCCTCTTCGGTTCTCCTCCCAGCCATCGGCATTATCGCGCTCGGCCTCAAAGGCTTGAATAAACTCCTTGGCCAAAGAGCGATCTCCTGTGGTGGTAAACTCCTTGACGCGCTTGACGATGTCGCCTGTGGTGGGGTCGCGCTTTACGGCCATACGCATCGTCGTCGTGCCCTCGGAGATGTCGCGATCGAGGAGTTTGTCGATCCTCTCTTGTGCGCTACTTGTGGCAATGCTCGCCACAAAGAGTAGTAGTAAAACTAATAACTTCTTCATATTCACATTGTTTACTTTTAAGAATCTGTTTTTAATTTATAACATATTGAGATCTCAGTTGTTCGTGCTAAATTTCGGCCCATGCAAGTAATTCGTCGGCCCTGGACTCTATGGCATCTGCGCGTTCCAAGAGGTCGATAATATCATCCTCGATATACTCCATATCGTCGCATATAACGCCACCCTCGACGATATAACTGCCATCGTAGATCGTCTCGAATGTGGGGCGGTGGCTCTGCCATACAAGACCTATGAGGAGTATCGATGCTGCGATTGTGCCTACTGCTGCCCACCCAATAGCAAGGGTGTGATGGGATGGCTTGGCTTCAGTTTTGCGCTCAGTTTCGGGGTCAGTTTTGGCTTCGGTTTTTGGCTCGGGCATACCCTCTTCGTACCATCGGAACATAGGCCTTAGCTGAATGAGGTCTAAAGGTATATCATCGCGCTTGAAGAGGTCGTATAACTCGCGCTCTTCGGCATTGGTGGTGCGACCTTCGAGGAACTTCTCCACTAAGTCGTATATATATTTTTGCTCTAACATCTTACTCGGTTTTAAACTGTTTAAGTATCGCTCGTCTTGCGCGACTAAGGTTCTGATATACAGCATCTATGCTCATCTTGAACAGGGTGGCTATCTCTTCGGTCTCCATCCCCTCGATATGCTTCATCCTCAGAATGAGTTGTTGCTTCGACGGGAGTCCCTCAATAAGCCTTAATATCTCGTCGGTGCGTTCGTCGGTGCTCTCCTCCCAAGCGATTAGGTCGCGCTCGATTCTGTGCTCGGGGTATCGTCTCTTCTTGCGTAGCGCATCTATGGCTTGGTGTCGCACGATGGTTGTTGCTAAGGCATCCAACGACCTATATTTGTCGAGGTTGTCGCGCATGGTGTATAACTTAAGTAGCGTCTCCTGCACGATATCCTCGACCTCGGCAACATCGCCCAGATAGGATCTCGCTGTGTGCAGTAGCCTTGTGTGACACCGTCGGACAAATATTTCAAATTCGTGGCTCTCCATTTTCTCTCTGTAGATTCTTATCGCGAAACCGATTCTTGACCTGTTTCTGCCATTATGACGCTAAAGTTCGCAATTTCTGACATCACTTCAAAGAAAAACTCTTTTTATTATAGAAAAATTTGCTTTTCGTGGGTAGATTTTGTAACTTTGTTGTGTTTTAGACCCACTCCGTCTCGCGCGTATGCGTGGGGAGAGTGGACTATGATGAGAGCAAACAAACATAAGATATTAAATATCACACACTTAAAAACAATTAAATCTAAAACAACTATGGCTAATACCAAAGAAAAGTTGTTCACGGAGTTCCCACCAGTATCGACTGAGCAGTGGGAGGCCGTTATTACAACTGACCTTAAGGGCGCAGATTATGAGCGCAAATTGGTATGGAAGACTGGCGAGGGATTCAATGTGCGTCCCTACTACCGTGCCGAGAACCTCGCAGAGGTAGAGTATCTTGGTGCTGAGGCTGGTGAGTTCCCATTCGTACGTGGTGTATCTAAGGACAACACTTGGCGCGTACACCAGACAATCTCAGTAGAGTGTGCAAAGGCAGCAAATGAGGAGGCTTTGAAGCTTCTTAACTCAGGTGTTGATTCTTTGGGCTTCTGCTTCTGCAACACTTGTGCTTGCGACATCGACATCGACGCTTTGTTGAAGGATATCGTTCCTACAGCAGTTGAGCTTACATTCTGTGGCGCTGACGCTGAGACTTTGGCTGCTCTTGCAACTAAGGTTTTGGCAAAGTATGCTTCAGAGCCTAAGGATGAGTTGCGCATCAACTTCTGCATCGACCCAATCATCAAGTCGCTCTCTGTGAAGGGTACTTGCGGTTGCAAGGATAACGAGCGTAGCTGCTTCGATGTTATCGCTGAGTTGATCAAGGCTACTGCCGACTACAAGCGCGTAAAGGTAGTGAACGTATCGGGTGCTACATTCTCTAACGCTGGTTCTACCATCGTCGAGGAGCTCGGTTTCACTATGGCTGCAGCACACGAGTACCTCGTGAAGCTTATGGAGAAGGGTCTCACTATCGACGAGGTAGCTCGCAAGATCCGTTTCACCTTCGCAGTTACTGCTAACTACTTCCTTGAGATGGCTAAGTTCCGTGCAGCACGTATGCTCTGGGCTAACATCGTTAAGGCTTACAACCCTGCAAAGAATTGCTCAATGAAGATGGTTGCTCACGCCGTAACCTCTACTTGGAACCAGACCGTTTACGATCCATACGTAAATATGTTGCGTGGTACTACTGAGGCTATGTCTGCAGCTATCGCTGGCGTACACTCATTGGAGGTATTGCCATTCGACTACTGCTTCGAGGCTCCAACCGAGTTCTCTAAGCGTATCGCTCGTAACGCTCAGCTCTTGTTGAAGCACGAGTCACACTTCGATCAGGTAGTAGACCCAGCTGGTGGTGCTTACTACATCGAGTCGCTCACTTCAAGCATCGCTAAGGAGGCTTGGACTCTCTTCCGCGAGATCGAGGAGAAGGGTGGTTACATCGCTGCATTCAAGGAGGGTTATGTTGTTGCACGTGTTAAGGCTTCTGCAGATGCTAAGGATAAGGCTATCGCTACACGCCGTCTTATCTTGCTCGGTGCAAACCAGTATCCTAACTTCACTGAGGTTGCTGACGCCTCTATCTGCGAGTGCAAGGTTACTCGTAAGGAGGGTGAGGCTAACGTCTTGGTACCATACCGTGGTGCTATGGCCTTCGAGGCTATGCGTATGAGCGTTGATCGTTCAGGCAAGACTCCTAAGGCATTTATGCTCACTTGCGGTACTTTGGGTATGGCACGTGCACGTGCTCAGTTCTCTTGCAACTTCTTCGCTTGCGCAGGTATCCGCGTTGAGGATAACACATTCTTCAAGAGCGTTGAGGAGGGTGTAGAGGCAGCGTTGGCTTCTAAGGCTGAGATCGTTGTAGTTTGTGCATCGGATGACGACTACGCAACTGTAGCTCCACGTGCTAAGGAGTTGTTGGGCGACAAGGCTATCTTGGTTGTTGCAGGTGCTCCTGCTTGCGCTCCAGAGCTTGAGGCACAGGGCATCACAAACTTTATCAACGTTAAGAGCAACGTATTGGAGACTTTGAAGGATTACTTGAAAAAGTTGGGCATTTAATCAATTATAAGCGCTATGAGAGCAAAATTTTCAGATATCGAATATAAGGCTGTAGCCGCAGAGTGCTGCACCAAGCAGGCTGCTCCCAAGGAGGATTGGTTGACTGCCGAGCGTATCGCTGTAAAGGAGAACTATACAGCTGCCGACCTCGAGGGTATGGAGCATTTGAACTATGCAGCAGGTATCGCACCTTTCTTGCGTGGTCCATATTCAACAATGTATGTAATGCGTCCTTGGACTATCCGTCAGTATGCAGGTTTCTCTACTGCTGAGGAGTCTAACGCATTCTATCGTCGTAACCTCGCAGCGGGCCAGAAGGGTCTTTCTGTAGCGTTCGACCTTGCAACACACCGTGGTTACGATGCTGACCACCCACGTGTAGTAGGTGACGTAGGTAAGGCAGGTGTATCTATCTGCTCTGTAGAGGATATGAAGGTGTTGTTCAATGGTATTCCATTGGATCAGATGTCAGTATCTATGACAATGAACGGTGCTGTACTCCCAGTATTGGCATTCTACATTGTTGCTGGTTTGGAGCAGGGTTGCACCCTCGACCAGTTGGCTGGTACTATCCAGAACGATATCCTCAAGGAGTTTATGGTGCGTAACACCTATATCTACCCACCAGAGTTCTCTATGAAGATTATCGCTGATATCTTCGAGTACACATCTAAGAATATGCCTAAGTTCAACTCTATCTCTATCTCTGGTTACCATATGCAGGAGGCAGGTGCAACCGCAGATATCGAGTTGGCTTACACCTTGGCAGATGGTCTTGAGTACTTGCGCGCAGGTATCAACGCAGGTATGTCTATCGACGCCTTTGCACCACGCTTGTCATTCTTCTGGGCTATCGGTATGAACCACTTTATGGAGATTGCAAAGATGCGTGCAGCACGTTTGTTGTGGGCTAAGATCGTTAAGCAGTTCGAGCCTAAGAACAGCAAATC
>JAEIGA010007727.1_pt1 | contig 16305 bp, 8 predicted proteins | sample 9270691 | NCBI WGS metagenome assembly JAEIGA01 (sample SAMN17057246, study PRJNA624740) | gut metagenome | biome: biome; isolation source: fecal sample | host: Bos grunniens | place: China: Xizang | collected 2019
CAGGTGGTCCTGGTCATCTTCCGCATCTGCACATTCACTCAGCTGCTTCTTACAGCCTGCATAGTCACAGATGTGGTCCTTGACATCGTCCACACAGTCACTCAGCTGCTTCTTACAGCCTGCATAGTCACAGATGTGGTTGCGGTCGTTATCTGCACAGTTGGTCAGCTTGTCATCGCAGCCGGTCTGATCACAGTAGTGGTCCCGATTCTCGTCGGTGTGCTCCAGCTTTGCGATCTGGCCGCCGCCTGCTGCAGGAGGAGTCTTCTGCCATTTGGTCAGTTCATCAGTGGTCGTAGCGATGGGCTTTGCATCCACTGCAGTATCGCTTTCATCCGCAAAGTAGTAGCCGCAGTGGCTTCTTTCGCCACTTCTTCTGACGGATGCACACTGGTAGTATGCATTGTAGCCGGCATCATCACAGGTGGATGCCTGGCCCTCTACCAGCACCAGCTCATGGCCCAGAGCCTCCACAGTTTCTGTGGTGGTATGGCCCTTGGTCTGTTCGGTGCAGCAGTCGTTGGTACAGGTCTTGGTCAGGATACCGGGAGTGGTACAGGTAGGTTCATCACCCGCCAGAATCACACCGGCATCATAGTTATGCTGCAGCGCATCCGTGTAGTGATCCACATAGCTATGGCCAACAGCATCACTGGTGCATCCATCGTTCTTACAGGTATAGGTGGTATAGCCCTGTGCCAGACAGGTGGGCTCGGTCACAACCTGATTGTAGTCGTGAGCGACCTTATCGGTCTTACCGTCACCGGTCTTCCAGGATTCCAGATTGATGGAAGTAGTGTCATTTTCCTTGGCGAAATACAGACCGCAGTAGGTTCTGGTCTCGTTATCGCCGGCACACTGGAAGTAATCGTTCCAGCCTTCTGCGTAGCAGGTAGCTGCCTGGCCTTCGACGGGCTTGTAGGCATGACCCAGAGCGGGGATGTCCGCAGTGTAGGAGGCGCTACAGCCGTTTACACAGGTCAGCTCCTTGATACCCTTGGCAGTATAGGTAGCAGCCTCCAGAACTTTTTCCTCGGTGTAGGCGTGTTCCATCTTGCCATGCTCTGCGGAATCGCGGGTATCCTTAGCGCCGGTGTCACAGGTATCGCACTCTGCGGTTTCAGTACCGGCCTTCAGGCAGGAAGCATCATTATTATAGACATAATTGGTGTATACGTGCTTCAGCTGGAGATGGTCTGCATCATCGACGGTGTCGGTCTTGCCGCAACCGAATGCACACGCTGCGGTCTTGGTACCGGCCCTGGTACAGCTTGCATCACCGTTGTACACATAGTCAACGAAGCTGCAGGAAACCTTAGCCATGAGCAGATCATCGTCAGTTGCAACCTTATTCTCATCTGCATCCGCCTCGGTCAGGAACAGCTTCTGGCAGCGCTGGCACTTGAAGTGTGCTGCAGTGCCGGTAGCCTGACAGGTGGGAGAAACTTCTTCCACAGCCTCGACACTGTGGCCCAGAGCATCCTGGGCCACAGACTTGGTCTGTGCTGCAAAAGCTTCACCGTTTGCATTCAGGAAGGTTGCAGTGTAGGTAACCGTACCGGCAGCGGTACAGGTAGCACCGCCGGAGCTTGCAGATTCAACAGTTTCCGTATTGGTGTGGCTGTTGTCATTCTTACAGACTCTGGTAGCGGTACAGGTGCTGTTGTCCTCAACCCAGACATAGCTGTATTCCCAGTTATGCTTCAGGGCATAGAGCGTCACATCATTGGTCTCAGGAACAAGATTCTCGCCGTTGGAGCCTTCAGGTGCTGTAAAGGTAGCGGTGTAACGGTCCGTACCGCTCGTTTCACAGGTTGCCTGCACGATGGTATCCTTGGTCACAACCGCGCTCTGAGTAGTCAGGACTGCGCTTGCTTCTTCGCAGACATTACATACCAGATTTGCGGTGCAGGTGGCACTTTCTGCCGTGATGTTCCACCTAACAGTGCCCTTGTCTACCGTGTAGGTATGGCCCTTGCTGGCTTCACCGGCGACCGTCTGTTTCTGGTCGGTTGCCCAGGTTGACTTGAAGTCAGCGCTATAGGTGATATAACCGTCCTTGGTACAGGTGGGTCTCGTCACTGTGCCCGTAATACCGGTAACCTGCTCGGTCTCCTCACAGCCGTGCACGCAGGAACGGGTAGCGGTACAGGTGGAATAGTCACCGCTCCATTCATAGCTGACACTCCACTCATGGGTCAGCTGCGCCAGAGTTTCATTCTTGACCTGAGGAGCCAGGTTTTCTGCCACAAAGGATTCATTGGTAAATGCGGCAGAGGTATAGGTAACAGAACCGGCTGCGTAGCAGGTGGCTTCCGTTCTGCCGGTCTCGGAGGCAGAAACGGTCTCCGTTACGGTTGCGGTACAGCCCGGGTTGGTACAGGGAGCTTCCGCAGTACACTCGGTGTAGCCGTTCCAGGTAACCGTGATGTCACTGGGGGTCACGGTATGGGGCTTCATGGGAATTTCTTCCTGAGCCAGCACATAGTCCTCGCCAGCCTGGATACAGGCTGCACAACCGCCTTCAATACCCATCTTACATCTAACGCCGGCAGTCAGACCGATGGAGTAACAGGTGGGCTCTACACGGTCCAGCATTTCCAGATCGTGGTCAACGACCTCGCCGGGAACGACGAGGGTACGGCTGATCTCGGTGCGCTTACCGTCAGTCATACAGTCTTCCACAGCGCAGTAGACAACCAGTTCATGGATACCGGTATCGGGGTCCTCGTTCTCCTTCACTGCCTCTGCGGGGGTATGGCCTGCCTGGATCACCAGTTCAGCCTGGGTGACAGGGGTGGTACCCTGAGCATCCGCAAAGATAGCGTTACAGAACACGGTTCTGTCGCCGGCGTTGTCACCGGCCATACACTTGTAGTGTGCCGCAGTACCGGCAACCGTACAGGTCTTGGGCACTTCGGGGATCAGAACCAGGTGGTGGCCCAGGGCTGCGATCTTGCCCTGACCGTCGGTGGTCTGCCATGCAGCCAGATCGGTGATCTCGGTGGTGCAGGCTTCCTCGGCGTAGATCTTATTACAGCCGTTATTACACTTATAGTGTGCCTTGTAGCCATCGGTGGTACAGGTGGCAGCCAGACCCTCGCCGGCCAGCACGCCTGCGTGGCTCAGCTGGGGAATCTCCGTACAACCGGAGATCGCTTCGCCGCAGACACTGCACTCAACGCCGGCTTCCTTACCGGGAGCCAGACAGGTTGCCTCCACCTTCGTCACCGTCTTTTCGGTGTGGGCCAGCTTATCGATCTTGCCCTGGCCGAGGGTATCCAGCCAGGTGGCCAGATCGGCGATCTCGACGGACAGTTCCGTCTCGGAAGTCTTGGTGATATAGTTCTTGCCGCAGGTTGCGCAGGAGTAGTAAGTCTTGACGCCATAGGCGTTACACTTGGCCTCCTGTCCCGGGTGCTCGGTCACAGTATGACCCAGCTTGGCGATCATGCCGTCGCCGATCTTCCAGGAAGCCAGGTCGGCGATCACGGAAGTGCAGGCTTCGTCACTGAAGTAAGTGTCGCAGTCGTCACAGAACCAGTAAGCCTTCACGCCGTTGGTGGTACAGCCGGCATTCACCTGGGCAGTCTGGACAACGTTCCGGTGACCAGTAGCCGCAATGGTTTCTTCCTTGGTGGTAGTCTTGCTGACACCGGCACAGACGGTACAGGTATACAGCATAACGCCTTCACCGGTACAGGTAGCAGCAGTCTTTACAGTGCCGTCGTTCCAGGTATGGGCCGGAATCTGGACGATACCCTCGCCTACGCGCCAGGCTGCCAGTGCGGCTTCGTCGCCGATCTCACTGGTCAGGGCATTGTCCTTGAAGTACACCTTACACAGGCTGCACTGGTAGCAGGCCAGGTAGCCGGGCTCGGTGTCGTAGCACTTCACGGTTTTGGCATCGACAGGGGTAGAGCCGTTCTTATGGTTCAGCTTCTCGGCCAGAACATCACCGCACACGGTACAGGTCTGTTCGGTGGTACAGGTGGCAGCAGCGCCGGGGGTATGATCAGCAGTTGCTGCACCGGAGACAAAGCCGCACCACTTACACACGGTATTCTGGCAGGCGTGTTCGGCCTCAAGCAGCTCACAGCCGCTGACCGTGCCGTTCAGGCGGCATTTGGGCACCCAGACACCGTCGGTGTAGGTATAGGTGGTGCCGTAAGTGGGATTGATCTGCGACGGGTCAGTTGTGGTGCCGTCTGCATTCTGCAGCTTTGCCACCACAACGGGGATTTTATTCTGCTTTATACCAGCTGCCTGTGTATACTGGTAGGTGTCCGTTGCCGTGCCCTTCTTCATGTTCACCACGCCGGTACCGGTACTGAAAACATCGGCGCCGCTGGCGGTGACATACAGGTAGCCGGCACTGGCGTTGATCGTGCCGTCAATCTGAACCTTAGCATTCGTCAAGGCAGTCCGGGAAACACCGGAGAGTCTGCCGGGAGCAAAGGAAAGGGGTACGAAGGTCCGGTCATTAGGACCACAGTAGCCACCCCAATCCGCCACGCCATAGACATAGGCGCTCTTGCCATCGGCCAGGTTACACTTGGCGCCTTCCCGGACGATGATCTCGGAGCCGGGCAGGAAGGCCAGGTCCTGGGTGATGTTGATGGTACCGCTGACAACATCCACCGTCAGGTTGTTGGTGATGGGCAGCACATACTCACTGGAGTCGACTCTGACTTCTTTTAACGCCGATACCTGCATATCAATGACGATCTTGTCCATGGATACATCGCCATGGACCTCATAGACCTGGCGGTCTGTGGTCTCGTCATAGTCCTTGAGCAGATAGCCGGAGTTAATGGAGAACAGGCCTCCGTTGCCAACAAAGGGAACATGCGCAGCAGAACTATTAACATCAACATAAGAAATGGTTGTGCTGGTAAAACCGGTTTCGATGGCACCGGCGTACAGCTTCATGGGAACTTCAATGTTCTGCACATGGTACTGGCTCATGGGGAATATTCCCTTGTCATTGCCCACAATTTCCAGTGCTGCAGAACCGCCGCGCCAGTCGGTGACCTGGAAGGCTTCGTAGACGGTACCGTTTTTCTTGACTTCCACGGAACCGGAACCGGTGATATAGCCCCAAACATACAGATTACCGCCTGCGTTGACGGTGATCTTACTGCCCTCATCCATTTCGATGAAGCCCACGGGACCGTACACAGCGCCCATGATCTCATCCCAGGCAGTACCGCCCGCACGCTGCTGCGCGACAACGCTGATGCCACCGTTAACAGTAATATCGGCGCCGTCAGCCATCTGCAGGGTCCGGAAAGCCGTGGGCTGAACATAGGGATAGTTTTCTTTATTTAAGGGTGTAGGCTTTGTCGTATACACCGTTCCCGCAGCATCCATGGGGATCACCAGCAGATTGCCGCTAGAAATGGTATAGAGGCCCGCAGCCAGAACGCCATCATTCTGCAGAATAATGTTCTTCGTGCTTCCATTCTTGGCTGCCTGGTCTGCCTTATTCAGGCTGTAGAAGGTTTCGCTGCCTACAGCGAACTGGGCGGCACCTTCCGTCTCGGCAAAGACAGGCTGCACCGTCATCGATGTGTTGGGAACCAGGGTATAGCTCTCATTGCAGTTGACATACTTGGGATTCTCAGGATCGGCAACATTGTACCAGCCCTGGAAGTAGTAGCCCTCTGCAGGTGTAGCCACCAGTGCATAGCCCTCGCCGCCGGGCTTGCCCGTTTCACCGGGTGCTTCCCCGTCTACGGTATAGCTGCCGCCTTCATCCGCAGACACAAAGTTCATAGCAATCTGAGGCATGGAGAACACGGGATAAATCGACCATTCGCCCTCATTGGTAAAGGTATAGGTCAGCTCGCTTTCAACGCTGTTATCCTCACCATCATACCAGCCTCTGAATTCATACTCGTCATCGGTTCCAATTGCGGTAACCGTGTAGCTGGTACCAATGCTGTCTTTCCGGGTCACAGCTGCGTTGGTGATGGTCTGTTCTGCGCCGTCAACGGACAGCGTGTAAGAACCCACGCCTTGCACTGCGCCAAAGGTAACTTCCGCCTTTGCGCTGAAATCGCTCAGCTCGATTTCGGCCACACTTCCCGAGGCAGCCTCAGCAGAAGTTACTGTAACCGTAATCGATTGTTTGGCCAAAATGATTGCCGTTACGACTCCATCGACTGCACTCACACCGCTAAGGGAACCTTGCTTGACATTCGCAGCAAAGCTCACCTCTACGGGCTTATCATAGGTATTGTTCACTTCCAGGGTAACCACTCCGCTGGAAGCACCTATACTTGCACAGCCATTGCTGCCCTCAGCTGATGCCGAAATTACACCATTGGTATAGTCAAAGTTACTGTCACTGGTTACTGTGATTTTAGTGGCATAACTAATAGGAGCGCAGCTCATGGTACTGGCATAAGTACTGATCCCGGGATTGAGACCCTTCTGCATCACAACATAGAAACGAACAACCAGATCCGGAATCGTTTCCTTTGCCAGATTGGTCAGCTCGTCCTCGGTCAGCTCCTCAGACAGGAACACCATGTCTTCCATGTCGATCAGCGCCTCAAAGGCCCGGTCATCGTCCATGTCGAAATAATTATCCCACAGGACAGACTCCGGCATATCGGGCGTCAGTTCATACTTCTCCACGAAAGCATAGGCCATTTCCCGCAGCTGATCAACCGGGTCGCTTTCAGTTGCGGCATCCCCCGTATAGCCCTCTTCTTCCGGCTCCTCTTCTTCTGTCACGATCTCATGATCCTCAGAGGGTTCCTCTTCCGTTCCCTCTCCTTCTGCCATGATCTCATGATCATGGCCCTCATGGAGATCTGATTCCGTCGCAAATGCCTGAACAGGAACCATGCCCAGTATCATGGTCAGTGCCAACACGAACGACAGAATTCTTTTCGCATAATTCGTAAGCATTCGATAATCCTCCAAATCTTACCAATTTTCTCCATATATGTAAAACACTTTCTGCACAGGCAGAAATGTGTGGATTTTTGTAAACAGCGTCACAATGAGACATTCTTTGTTCTCATCAATCTGCAGATTTTCGTGTTTTGCTCATCAACAGCCAAACAATTCCTATGGTAACGGAAACCAGGGACCATAAATGACCTTGTGACAAGCCAACAAACCAAGGTTCCAGACCGCCATACCGGAAGCACTGCAGAACGCTCCGGCAGAGACCATACAGGATCATATACCAGGGATAGAGCTGTGCCTTCCGGTTCTTCTCATACATCCAAATCAACGTAACCATAATGGAGATGCCAACAACCATTTCTGTGATTTGGCTCGGGAACTGGAATCCCAGTTTCGGCAAGTATCTGCCGAAACAGCAATTCGCCCTCAGGCAGTCGAAGCGCATCACAAACAACATAGCGCATTCTGCAGGTGCCGTCAGATTCAGGATGTCCTTATAGCTCATCTTCATCAGCATCGCCGGCACCATCAAAACCGGCACAAGGAGAACCGCCCCATAAAAAGAGGTTCCGCCAAATCTACCCATTTCAATGTATGCCAGGATCATGGAACCGCCTACACCTGTAATCAATAGCAGCAAGGCCACGATCGCCATCTTCCAAACCGCTATATGCGGAAATTGTTTTTTCCGAAGAAGCATGGATACAAGCATCGCCAAACCGCCTAGACCAATAATTCCCAATCTTCCTGATAACATCCCCATCACTCTCCTTATAAATTACTGCATCACATCCGCTGATCTTAGCACGCATATTACTATGTGCACACAAATCAGCACATGGCGTGGATATTTGTTCAGCCGCTCAGATAGGCATTCTTTGTTATTTTATATTTTATCACACTCAAATTTATTGTCAATCTACGTTTCAGGAATAATTCCCTTTTTTGCAATTATTTTCCATAAATGTTGCTCAGCTGTTCCAATTCCCTTTCATCTTTTTACACCGGTTCACCTTCATTTGTATAAAATCTTTTTTCAAAATCAGCCAGTTAAGACTTGCTAAACGAATTTTTCCTGCTATAATAGAAACGATAAAATGGTGTATTTATATCCTAACACAAAGGAGGCAGTTACATGGATATGCCCCTGGTTTCTGTTGTGATTCCCGTTCATAACTGCGCAAAATACGTCGGTCTGGCTATCGACTCTGCCTTGAATCAAGATGTTCCCCTGGAAGTCCTGGTTCTGGATGATATGTCCAAAGATCATCTGGACAAAGTCATGAAGCAATATCAAAAAGACCCCCGGGTCATTTATTCTAAAAACGATGGCCATCTCGGTGTCGCAAAAACCCGCAATCGCGGTGTCAGCATGGCGCGGGGTGAATATATCGCGTTCCTGGACGCCGATGATTACTGGATGCCCGACAAGCTGAAAAAGCAGCTTGCACTCATTCAGGAGACCGGAACCGTCCTGTGCTCCACCGCGAGAGAACTGATGGAGCCCGACGGCACCCTCACCGGCCATATTCTTTCCGCCCGAAAAAAAATCACCTACCGAACCCTCCTGCTGCAAAATCAGCTAAACTGTTCTTCTGTTCTGATCAAAGCTTCTGTTGCAAGAGAATTTCCCATGCATCACGACGACAGCCATGAAGACTATCTGATGTGGCTGGAAGTCCTGCGCAAATACCGGGTAGCCTGTGCCATTAACGAGCCCCTGCTCAAATACCGGATCAGCAGCACCAGCAAATCCGGCAGAAAGTGGAAGTCTGCCAAAATGACCTTCCGGGTCTACCGCTACATGGGTTATGGCATTCTCCGCTCCTGCCTGCAGTTCTGCAGCTATGCAGTCCACGGAGTCATGAAGTATTTCCGCTGGTTCCTGAAACACTAAACCAAAGGTCTGCTTTTTATGATTACTCAAGACATGATCGACAAGGTGCAGGCAGTGGAATGTGAAATCCTGCAGGAGATCGATTCCATCTGCCGCAGGCACAATCTGACTTATTTTGCTATCGGCGGCACCGCGCTGGGCGCTGTACGGCATCAGGGCTTTATCCCCTGGGATGACGATATTGACATCGGTATGCCCCGTAAAGATTACGAGATCTTTCTGGAATGCGCCCGGAAGGAACTTCCTCAGGAATATTTCCTGCAGAACTTCTTTACGGAAGAAAAGTCCCCCTTCTACTTTACAAAGATCCGTAAAAACAACACCCGGTTCGTTGAGTTTTACTTAAAGGACGCAGATATCCATCACGGTATTTTTGTGGATATTTTCCCCTTCGATAATGTTCCCGGAAACGAAACGCTCCGTAACCTGCATTTTCGCTGGTGCCGCTGTCTGTATCAGATCTATCTGTGCAAATCCCTGACCACCGTTTGCAGTTCCCGGTTTGAGCAAAAAGACAATTACAAAGGCACAATCCGCAAAATCCTCCACACGCTGCTGCTGCCGGTTCCCAAACGCTGGCTTTTCCACCTGCTGGATCGCAGCGTGCAGCTGTTCAACGGGCAAGAATGTGCAGAAATCTCTCACATCGTCCGCAGACGGCTCCGTGTACATCTGGAAGCCCTCTATCCCCTTGTACTTCTCCCCTTCGAAAACCAGAAAATGCCTGTTCCCAAAAATTATCATACATATCTTAGTGCACAATTCGGAAATTATGCCGAATTACCTCCGGAGCATAAGCGCTACGGTCATCTTCCCCATCTTGTAGAATTCGACACACAGGAGGTCACGAAATGATTATCGGCTATACCGCAGGCGTATTCGACCTGTTTCATATCGGCCATCTGAACCTTCTGCGGAACGCAAAAGGTATGTGCGATAAACTGATTGTGGGTGTCAGCACGGACGAACTGGTAAAATACAAGGGCAAGTCTCCCGTGATTCCCTTTTGTGACCGCATCGAAATTATTCGAAATATCCGCTGTGTGGATGCTGTCGTGGCACAGGACAACATGGACAAGCTGGAAATGTGCAAAAAACTGAAAGCCAATGTGATGTTCGTGGGCGATGACTGGTACAACAGCGAACAATGGCAGGAATATGAGCGCCAGTTCGCAGAAGCAGGCATCGATATCGTATATTTCCCGTATACGAAGAACATCTCTTCCACCCAGATCTCCAAAGCCCTGCAGCATCTGAGAAAGGGCGGGAACGATGCAAACTGATCTGAATTTCTGCATGAATTCCTACCTTATGTACCGCACGATCGTAGATCACGACCGTCGGTTCTTCGATTCTGCAGAACCCTGGTTTTACCGAAACACTGCACCCCGAACCCCCATTCACTCTGCCGAGGAACTGGACCGGCACCTGCGCGGAGAAATCGACCGGGCCCTTCAGAACGGCCCCGCCGCACTGATGCTCAGCAGTGGCATCGATTCCGCTATTTTGGCAGTCTATCTCCCCGAAGGAACGCAAACCTATACCCTGCACTGTCAGGCAGACTCCGGTATTGACGAAACCTCTACCGCCAGAGTGTATGCCGAAAGAAACGGTCTGAAGCACACTGTCATTGATATCCAATGGCGCGATTTCGAAGCATATGCCCTGCCGCTGATGAAGCAGAAAGGGTATCCCATCCACTCCATTGAAGTACAGGTCTACAAGGCTGCCCTGCAGGCAAAGCACGATGGCATCCGGACTCTGATTTTCGGAGAAACCGCAGACATCATTTATGGCGGCCACAGCCAGCTTCTCTCCCGGGACTGGGATCTGGAGCAGTTTACCGAGCGGTTCTCCTTTGTGGATGTTTCCAAGGCCCTGCGGCACCCGCATAAGATTCAAAACCCCATCCTTCCCCATGTTCAGCCGGCCGGCAATGTAGATGTCTTTGGCTTTCTGAACACCTTTGAGTACGATGTTTCCCTCGGTTTTTACAACAATGCGTGTCGTTTTGCCGATATCCGCTTTTTTTCGCCATATGCCAGTTCCATCCTAGGCGTACCGCTAGATCTGAACAGAATCCGCAGCGGTGAAGGAAAATACATTATTCGGGAACTGTTCCAAACCCTGTATCCGGATCTGCCGGTTCCCCCAAAGACCCCTCTGCCCAGGCCCATGACGGAATGGCTCAGAAACTGGACCGGCCCGCTTCATGCGGAGCTGATCCCCGATCACCTGCCCGAAATGACAGGCGACCAGAAGTGGTATCTTTACGCACTGAATCAATTCCTTCAGGAATTCGGAGGATAACAAATTATGCATTATCTGAAAATCGGACCCGTCAAAATTCCATACCGCATCAAAGCCGATGGTGACAAGAAGATTTTTCGGATATGCGGTCTGAACTTTCCTTTTTCCACGATCACCAAAGGAGCCCGAAAATATTATAAAATTTTCGGTCTGACACTACGGCTTCCTTTTTTGGATAAGTTCTTTATTACCCAGAGCAAAACCAACTTTTTGATGCGGGACCAGCTGGATGACGGCAAAATTCGTTCCATCGCTGCAAAGATCTTTGAAGAAAAGGTTGGCTATAAACCCGATTTCGACCATCCTCGCAGCATGAATGAGAAAATCTTCTGGTTTAAGCTGAATTACCACAATCCCCTTGTTACCACCTGCTGCGACAAGTTCGCGGTTAAGGAGTATGTGACCGAAAAACTGGGGCCCGGCTATGTAATTCCAACGCTGCAAAGCTGGAAATCCCACGAAGATATCGACTTTTCTGTGCTTCCCAGCCAGTTTGTTCTGAAAGTCAACTGGTCCAGCGGATACAACATCATCGTCAAGGACAAATCCCGGCTGAACCCGGAAGAAACCCGGGCAAACGTCGCCCACTGGATGCAACCTCAGCAAAACAGCTACTTCCAGACCTTCAACTGGGGATATAAAAACATGGTGCCTGTTGTATACGCAGAGCAGTATATGGAGCAAATCGCGGGGCAGCTCTATGACTATAAGTTTTTCTGCTGCAACGGAAAGGCAAAGTTCTGGTTTATCGCTACCGACCGCTATGAAGACGCAACCCTGACCCATGACTTTTTCGACATGGACTTTAACCACCTGGATTTCGATTACGGCGGACGCGCCCATTCCAAACTGCCGCTGCAAAAGCCGACGCATTTTGCGGAAATGGTTGCCCTGGCCGAAAAACTGGCAGAACCCTTCCCCTTTGTGCGGGTGGATTTCTACGAAATCGAAGGAAAAATCTACGTTGGTGAAATGACCTTTTATCCCGGAGGGGGAATTCTTCCCTTTACCCCTGCAGAATGGGATTATAAGTTAGGTGAATATATCCCGATTCCCCATCAAAATTGAGAAGAGGTAGAAAAAGATGGCGTCTTACTATCAGGGTACCCGAGACATCAAGAAAGAGCACTACAATATGGGTATCCTTCTGACTGAGGAAAAGAAAAAGGAGATTCTGAAAGAAAACTTTAAGACCCGCGTTGGTTATGAGCTGAATATTGATGATCCCAGAACCTTCAACGAAAAAATCATGTGGTCCAAGCTGTATTATCAGAATCCTCTTATCACAAAGTGCTGTGATAAATTCGCGGTAAAGGACTACGTTACTGAAACCATTGGCGAAGAATACATCGTAAAAACCATCGGACAGTGGGATGACCCGGATGATATCGACTTTGATACCCTGCCTGATCGTTTCGTTTTAAAAGTCAATTGGTCCAGCGGCTACAACATCATCTGCAGCGACAAGTCCAAACTGGATATCCCAGAAACCATCCGCAAGCTGAAATTATGGATGAAGCCAGACCGCAATGCATACTATCAGTTCTTCAACTGGGGTTTTAAGCATGTAAAACCCGTTGTTTATGCTGAGGAATATCTGGATCAGATCAACGGACAGGTCTACGATTACAAGTTCTTCATGTTTAACGGCGAAATGAAGATGATGTTTATCGCAACGGACAGGTCCGGCGTAAATCAGCTGACCCACGATTTCTTTGACCGGGATTTTAATCTTCTCCCCTTTACCTACGGCGGCATTCGTCATGCAGATCCGCTGCCTGAGAAGCCGAAGTATTTTGAAAAAATGGTCCAGCTGGCACAGCAGCTTGCCAAGCCGTTCCCCTTTGTGCGTATTGATTTCTATGAGCTTGGTGACCGCATTGCCCTGGGTGAAATGACGTATTACCCCGGAGGCGGCATCCTTCCCTTTGATCCCGTGGAATGGGATTATAAAATCGGTGAATGGTACCAGCTTCCTGAAAAAATGATTACCGACAAACCCGGCCTATTTTACCCCGCGAAGCTCGCCCTCGCCAAATGCAAATCTTATCTGAAAAAGAAGTTGAATCCTATGCGCAGAAAAATTATCCGTCACGATATTATCAATAAAAAGCACTATATCACCCTGTTTCATGTGATCCGCTTCCCCATCACCCTTCGTACCTTTGCGGGATATCGATACGCCGGAATTGACGGTGTGGAGATTCGCTTCAAAAAAGCTGTCCCTACTGCCGCCGGCTATAATCCCCTTCCCACACCGGAATACGAAGTTTTTCCTCCCAGAATGGCTTATGCCATGGAAGATAAGATTACCATGGATATGAAGAAGCATTACTGTGAGCAAAAGGGCTTTAAGCAGATGCACTACTTCCCCAATCTGGACAACCCCAGAAGCTATAATGAGAAGCTTCTCTGGCTGGCTCTGCACTATAAAAATCCCCACCATAAGGTAGCATCGGACAAAGCCCGGGCCAAGGAGTGGATCTCTGCCCGCATTGGCAGCGAATATGTCGTCCCCCTGCTGGGTGCTTATCAGAATGTCAATGATATCGACTTTGACAGTCTGCCCAATAAGTTCGTTATGAAAGCCAACGAGGGCTGGGGTTCTGATGAAGTAATCCTGGTCGAGGACAAACGCAAGTATAACATCGATCATCTGAAGGCTCTGGCCGCTTCCTGGCTGTACCCCTGGTCTTCTTATTACTACAATAACATGTGCATCACCGATGAGAAGCCCGAGAAGCCTCTAGTGGTTTTCGAGGAACTGCTGGAGCACGACGGCGGAAAGTACCTGGATGACTATAAGTTCTATTGCTGCAACGGTAAGGTCAAATTCATGCTGGTCATCAAAGAACGCGGTTCCCAGGATCAGTCCCGCACATTCCTGGATGCCAACTGGAATGTTCTCCCGGTTCGGCGTGCCGGAAAGTTCTCCACAACTGCCCCCGAAAAGCCGAGGAACTTCGAAAAAATGATCGAACTGGCAGAAACCTTATGCAAAGAATTCCCCTTTGTTAGAATTGACTTCTACAATCTGGACGGCAAGATCTATGTTGGTGAAATGACCTTCACTCCCGGTTTGTTCCTGCGGTTTGAGCCCATGGAGTGGGATTTCAAGCTGGGTGAATACCTGGATATTTCCGACCTGATGGATCAGTTTGACTAAGGCTTTGTCGGATCATCCGGTGTTGCCCCTTCTTACGCTTTTTCTTTTCCATCATGAATGTATCTCCCTGTTATGTTATTGGCCAGCTGACAGGCTGCACCATTCGCATAACAGGGTTTTACTTAGAGCCACTCGTATTGAACGGAATCAGTAAAAACGGACCAGAGCTGCCAGTATGCCTTCCCGAATTCGATTTGGGAGGGCTTCTTTTTTGCCGCTCTGCAGGCAGGCAATCCGATTATTTTACCTCTAAACCCCTGCTGCCTATCGACTCAGAGTCGTTTTCGTGCTATAATGCCCTTACTGAAACAACAAAGGAGGCGTCTTCCATGGGTGAAACGCCAAGAAAACCGAATATCAGTGCCGGCCTGCTGGCCCATGTGTGAGCCAATAGATGAGCACCACGCAAAACCCCCTAAAAATGAATGTTTTTGCTCCGATTTACGAGAAATCGGGGTGTTTTTCGTACATAGTACATTCGACGAACAAACCTTGCTCCGGTACAATAGCAATACCACAACAAAGGAGGAAGGTTTATGAATGTATTGGAAGAATTTTGGTATGGTAATCTTGACCCGGCAGAATATGATGCCAGCCCCAGTGAGGAGTATAAGGAACTGCTTCAGGTGATCGGCCGGAATGAAGAAAAGCTGCTTGCCAACATGACAGATGATCAGAAAGATTTGTTCTCTCGCTACCAGGACTGTGTTCGGGAATTTCAAGCCATGGCAGAGTTCTTGCTGTTTCAGAACAGTTTTCGGTTGGGAGCCAGGATGATGCAGGAAGTTGTGGAAGAATAACAAGCAATATACTATGAATCTTGTTTGAATTTCTGTTCGTGTGCATATAAAAGTCCCCCGAAAATACGATCCTAACAATGGGTGTTTCGGGGGATTACTTGGTTAATGCGCCACGGCAGTATATGAATACAAACGGAATTCTCACAGAGCGTCAATAACTTTTTGAATTGATACCTTCAAATTTACACCATACGCCTTTTTGAGGCCTGAATTGACGATAACAAAAAGTCCGCGCCTACACGAAAATGTGCCGGCGCGGGTTGTTATTTTCCAGGAGTCAGCAAGAGTGATCCGTTCCAGAGGCTGAGCAAGCCGCTGATTCACTGGTGGTTATGTTTTTGGGAATCTGGTTCCGCCAAAATAATTCGGGACATCTGATTTGATTGTCGCGAAAAAGGAATACTGTGATTTCGCTGCCGGGATTTCGCTCCTTTAGCCGTGCAGGAAAGAAAGAAGCTCATTTTCAAAGAAATTCACCCGTTCATGCGCATACTTGGGGTATACCTTGATTTTTTTGGCACAGGTAATGCGGTTAAAAATAGAATACTGTCCCTCCGGAGGTGCTATGGCGTCCATCAGACAGACTCCCATCAGAACCTCACCCTGAATACCATCGGCAAAGGCTGCGATGTCGCAGTACTCCAGCTTTCCGTCTGATTTCGGACAGATGGTCTGAATATCAGCAGGCATAGGATTCAGTGCACAGCACTTGACTTTTCCCGGAAGCATGGAAGCAGCTGCAACAGCCAGGCCACCCCCAAGTCCTTCACCCCAGGTTGCGATTTGACCGGCATCTACCCAGTCCAGCTTTCGGGCATACTCCACCAGTACCAGTGCGTCCCGGATATATCCTTCAAAGCCGACTGTTTCCGGGCTCAGTTTCCAATCCTCATGCTGCACAGCGGCTTCCAGGGCAACAACGCCGTAACCCAGTGCAATGAACCGGGTCATGTGATGCCATCCGCGGATTTCCCGGTTCAGATCATGGAACATCAGAACCAAAGGATGTTTGCCTTCCCGGGCAGGGCGGATGGTTCTGGCTTTGATCTGACAGTCTTCCATATCGATTGTTACCGCTTCATAAACCGCCGTCCGGCTGGCAAAAGGAACCGGCTCCACAAGGACGGCCTTGGGAATCTGATGCATCTGTGCAGCCCAGTATGCGTAAAAATCCCCAGGTCTGGTATTCTTGCCCCGGTAGGCTTCCA
>JAEIGA010007728.1_pt1 | contig 16301 bp, 12 predicted proteins | sample 9270691 | NCBI WGS metagenome assembly JAEIGA01 (sample SAMN17057246, study PRJNA624740) | gut metagenome | biome: biome; isolation source: fecal sample | host: Bos grunniens | place: China: Xizang | collected 2019
CAAACACAAAAATTTTAAAAAATTTTTCGATTTTGGCGCAAATTAAATGCACGGAGAATTTGGATTAAAATGTCGCAAAAAAATTAGGATTAAATTAGGATTAAATTGTTTTTGGATTAAAATTGCCATTATTTGTGTTTGATTTTGCTTTTGCAACGATTGACTTTGCTTTTGCATTGCTTTTGCAAAGACAATGTTGCTAATGTATAAAAATAAGAAATAATCAACATAGTTGCGGTTATGGTTTTGGGATTTCACAATTCGTTGAAAAATAATAAAAACATTACTGATATAGCTTCTCAGAATGGATCGGTCGTTAAACACGCTTAAAAATTTAAGAATTATTACTAAACGTGTCGGGTGATTATGGTGTAGCGATGATATCAGCATACTATGTATAGAAAACATAAAAACATTACTGATTGTGTGTATTGATTATGGTGAGGGAAGTGAGATCATCACACTATGTTAAGAAAACATAAAAACATTACTGATTATGGTGAGGAAAGTGAGATCAGCATACTATGTATAGAAAACATAAAAACTTTACTGATTGTGTTGAGGGAAGTGAGATCAGCACATAATGTATAGAAAACATAAAAATTTTACTGACTGTGTTGAGGGAAGTGAGATCATCACACTATGTTAAGAAAACATAAAAACATTACTGATTGTGTATAGGGAGTGTGTAGCGAATGAGATCATCACCATCTAATCGTTCTGCGTACGAAAACATAAAAAACAAGAATGATTATGTTAAGGGAAATGAAGTCATCACACTATGTATAGAACACAATGAAATTTGTATATTTCTACATTCGACTGGGACGTGATAAAAAACAAAGAAATTCACACTCCAACATTCGACACCACATGTTCAAAAACATAAAAAAATTTACCACAATAACAGAACTACAATAACAAAACTATAAAACATACAATGTAGCGATAAGCGACCAAGAATGACTTAATGAAGCCACAAAGACCACATCAAATTATGAAAAAGCATTAATGTCACATGATTTACTCGAACATTAATAAAATTCAACACATTGTGTATGTGAATTGTTATTGTTCATTGCTGATAGTATACGCAGCGACTGGGTGTATGTCTGTTATCACATCTGGTTTCAACTGGTTCTGCGTTTATGTGGTTTTTTGACATGTGGAGTCTTTGTATAATTTATTTGTTTTCTTTATTAAAACAACAATGTCTAAATATTAACAAAAATCATACCCAAACATCCGACACACGAAATTGTAAAAAAAAATAACAAATCACCATAAACGCAAAACGTGCCAATCACAAATTCAAGTAATGAAGCTTATACTATGTCGAAAAACAATAAAATATGAACATATATGAACATACACAGACTTCTGATAACGAACCAGCAATCATGCCCAAGAATATACATAAATTAATATTAATAAACTGTTATTGGTCTGTAGAGGAATATATAAATAAATAACAACACAAAAGTACAGTCACAATACGATTAACACAAAACACAAGACTATTCAATTTAGTATATCTGAATGCTGTGTATGTTGAAATTCGTACAAAACACAACGAATGCGGTATCAGTCACATATCAAGCAAAAGCTATACAAACTCTAACTATACAAACTTATACAAACTAGCTATACACAAAAGTACAATTTTTCATAAAAACCTAACATATTGTGTATATAAGCAGCGTAGAATTTGAACAGTTCATCAAACGCTGAATACCAGTCGTTCGTTAAACAAGTCTCTCTAAAAAGTGAAAAATATCAAGTAAATCCTTAAAAGTTTAAATAGTTTAAAAAATTTAAAAAATATACAAGTGTTTCAAGTGTTCAAGTTGCAAAAATTATAATATAAAAATGTGCATACCCAGATTTGAAGAATTGGACACCAGTGCCTTGAAAGATATGTTCATCGCCAACTTGGAGCGAGATGATGATTTCTTGACGTTCTCCATTCGTATAGTCAACCCTAACGCTGAAGTCACTGAAATTGAACGTACAGCGATGGTGGCTGTCCTCACCAACATCACAAATGAAAGATTAGGTATCAACATTCCAAACGTTATATTTAATCATTTTCCTGACTTACCCCAACGATTTGCTGGCAATCCACTTGGTCTGTATCGTCAAATAATTGAAATAAGGAGTGATGTGGCCGAAGAACCATCAACCCCAATGGCACCAACATCAACACCCTCAAATACACCACCTCGTGACGAATGGGAAGATGTACTCTCGGATGAGTCGTGGCAACGCTTTTCTGACGAAAACTCATCGGATTCTGCAAGTGATTCGTCGCAACTCACATCAGATGATGAAGATGAAGCTGCTGATGTCCCGATTGTTGACTTGTCATGTGAAGAGGTATTGACACCACTAACTGATACTGATGATACTGATGTCGTTCCCGTACAAGAAGAAGCAATTGTTAACGTACCCAGCATTGAAGAATTGGATGTCCCAACACGTGAGGAATTCAACAATATTGTACAACAAGTGGATAGTGAAATCCAAGACATCTTGGATGATATAGCTGCGGCAAATCTACGTCCCATTTCTCCAATTTCAAGTCAAAAACAAGGAGAAATTGATGGCGATGATGAAGAACGCTTATTGGAAACAATAATTACCGATTTATTAGAAGAAATGGTAGTTGATCTTACCGATGAAGAAGATGAGGTTAGTAATGGATCGTCTTCCTACGAATCTGTCATATATGATGATGAATCTGATGAATCTGTCACATCTGATGATGAATCTGTCACTTCTGATGATGAATCTGATGAATATGTCATTTCTGATAATGAATATGGTGAATATGTCATTTCTGATGATGAAGAAGACGAAGAAGACCACTCTGATACATGGAATGCACAAATTGGCGAATATGTGTCGTCTATTAACCAAAAAATTGCCAATTGCCTGGATTCGACCATTGAAAGTGATTATTATACATGTAGTGAAGATACTTGCAGCTATATTGATCTAACTGATGAAAGTGAACAGTCCATGCAGGAATCATCTGAGGAATCTGATTGCGGTTCTGAGAAGGAAAAGACGTTTAGAATGACCTATGAAGCAGCATTGTATCTGAAAAAGAAGAATCGTAAGAGTAAGAAGAGCAAACGTTTACAAAGACAACAAAATTAGGTTAAGTTTCAAAAAAATTGTACTTTTAGTATATAAATATCCAAAAATTAACATATGTAACATTTCCTTTACATTTGCTTTACATTTCTTTACATTTCCTTTCAAACTAAGTAAGATTTTCATGTAATATTTTCATAAAAATAGTACAGTAATAACAATTTTACGGTTGAATTGTAAAATATTTCAAAAATACTGCAAATAGAACATAATTAACCAAAAATGTACAAAAATTAGCAATTAAGTAGCATTTAAGAACATGTATTAGCATTTAGTATTTTTATGTTTATATTGTAATTTTTGTACCAAAAAACACATTGAATGTTAGAACATAAGATATAAAATATTAATAAAATATTGAAAAAAATATTAAAAAAATATTACTCAAAAAAGTGTTTTTTTTTCATTTTAAGCATTAAGATATCATTGTTTTTCACTCTAAGTATTCATCCTCATGGTTGATTTTTTGTACCAAACAATTTTTGTATAAATAAGCTAAACAAATGTTTTCGTTCATCATTTCTAGTCTAACGCACTCCAAGTACGTGTGTTGATAGGGTTGTATTGTAACAACAAGTACATAAAAATTGGTTTTTACTACTCCAAACGCATTTCAAATCATAAAAATGGAGCGCAACCCAGTACTACAATTGCTTATCAACGAATGTGTCTCAAACAACGAAAATTTCTGTAAAAACAACCTAACTGTCGGAGGAGGAAACAACAAGCAAATGCAGTTCATTGCAAATAATTACATAAATATGAATACTCCTACATTTTTGGAGGTTCTACAGTCGGATGTTTCAAAAATATGCCGTCAAAACTCCAACACCAAATTCGTTGAAAATGCTGAATCTGAGGTTGAATATACGCTTCGTCTGCGGATTACACCAGAAATGCTGCCAGAACTGATGAAATTGCCCAGTGATTTGAGTCGGATTAGTACAGTTTACAAGAGTGGAAAGCTGAAACTACGTAAGCTGGAATACGCCAATCAGATGATGCGTGAGGAGTATCAATTGAAATATGTCGATCACGGCTGGGAGTTGATGAAGAAGTATGAAAACTTCAATCTTTCGTGGAAATGTGCTTATGAAATCGACATTGATAGCGATTTCTATGAATTTGCCAAACGTCGCTTCCCCGAAAAGAAATACAAAATATGCAAATTCCTGTACTTCAAATCTCCGGTAAGAAATAGCGAATATCGGTTGGGTTGGTCATTCCTCAGCAACGAGGTGATTATCGAGTGCGAAGACTCCAGTTTGGCAATGATTCACTTCTTAGACGACATACACTTGATGTTTCCCACCATTCTCAACGAGAGAATGCGCAATGAAATCCGCTATCGCTTGAGAAGTAGCAATACTGAAGAAACCAACCCAATCCCGATAGAACACAAATGCCTTGGTCTCAAATATGATTCTTGTTCATCAACTGAGGAGGATGAGAGCGATGATGATGAAAATACTGAAAAATCGATTGCTGATGTTTCATTGTAAATTATACGTATAAAAAAACTAAAAACATATCAAAACTTGTAATTTTCTTTCAATAAATGTAAATATTTTTAAAAAATATAACTATTTGTGTTTTATTTATAAATTTCGATTTTCAGTTGTTTGTGTTTTAGGCGTTGATTTTTTTTAAAAAAATTACATAATTGGTCAGGTCATACCCAAATCATTCGTCCTATGAATTGTATGTAATTAAATATGCAAAACCTAACCGTTGCAGCATTCTCAGATTCCGACATTCGTTCTGGTGAGAATGTAGTTGGGTTCGTGGCAGCTCAAAGGGATGTTGAAATCGGTTGCAAAACGAGTCATAGACTCGTAATTCCAACGATAACGATTCTTCGAGGGTGACATAAAATAAATGAATTTACACACATTATAATCACTCAATTCAGCGATAGATGGCACCAGGGGTCGAGTATTGGCCAAAATCATGTTAGGGTTGCGGACGAGACGAAAATCATAATCCGAGTAAGACTTGTAAAGATTTTCATAATATCTGTCCGCATTAACACTACTATTGACGGATTCTATACCCACAGCACCATAGTTTCCACTACTGTCCATAAACTGTTGATTATTGACATTTGAAGCAGCGTTGTCGCCACCAGCGTTGTCGACACCGTCTGTATTTGCATTGGGAATGCTCTCTTCGGCACTGCATATGGTCAACCTGGTCATTTTCTCAATTTTTGCCGCTTCGTTGCGTCTATCATTCAAACATTGGGGTAAAATGAAGTTTTTTGGCATGTAGTGCGAGCCAATGAGCAGAAACCCACCCTGATAGTAAATCCAATTGGCGGTGGCAGCCAGATTCATGGACATGAACTGCTCATATTGCAGACAACGACGTTCGGTACGACGCTGAATCGTATCGATTGAGTAAATCAGATTCGTATAGTCCAGTGTGTGTAGGATGGTGTTGGTGACTTTGTAAATGTCATAGAAGACATAATCACCATTCAAACTACTGATTGCAGGGTTTATGAAGGCAAAATCCACCTCGTTTGCATCCGAAATGTAGACGGTGCAGTAGTTGTTGTATTTCATGAAATGACTACGGTAGATGCTCGTAAAGAGATCATCGGAGATGTTTGCGTAAAGGGAATGCAAATAACCGTTCAAAATGTCCATAGGTGGCAATTGAAATGCATCCCAACTCAAATTGAACATTTGATTGGATTGAAATGTGTCACTGTAGTTCTTAGCGACTGTATCCAAGAAAATACTCATTATGGACGGGTTCAAAATTTTCACTCTGATAGTAACTATTGTGTTCTTGATACTCCTAATATTGGTATTTTTGTTTATTCGCAAGCCAGAGTTGTTGAAACAACATTTGATAAAGACATACGACATAATACCCGATATTAATGTAACCGATAGTGTACTAAACGTCGAAAAATTTGAAAATTATACAATTTATGAGTTAGTCGCCGATCCACCATCCATTAACGACATCATAGTGATTGATATACCTGGCGGAGCGTTCATAGAGTCCGTTGTCAATTTCAAACCCTACCAGGCTATGAAACTGCCGTACAACGTGATTTCGATTACATACCCCACACTGTTCGATAATCGGGCCAAAGATGCCATCTCGTACATCGAACGGGCGATTAAGCACATTCAGAAAACCAAATACCCCCAGGCCCAGATCGTCTTGATTGGAACGTCGGCAGGTGCATATTATGCCACTAAAGTGATAAATAGATCAAATGTTAAGAATATTTCAAAATTCATCGGTATTTGTGGATATTACGGTGCTGCCACAATGCCCTACAATGTGGTTGTAAATGCACTGGATCGCATGTATCTGACGTCATTCAAAGATTTCGCTGAATATCAGTGTAATGTGATTTCCAGCAACATTTTGAGCCTCTACATTACGTCCACCGATGATTTCTTAGAACAATCAACCAAATCGTACGCTATGCTCTGCCAGCAGAAGGTGTACACTTTTGGTGGAAATCATACATTCTTTACACAAGACACTCCGTCAGCTCAAGAAGCTTATGACATCGTAAAGAGTTTCATAACAGGCAAACCGATACCTTCACCACCAATACCGGCAATTCCAACACTACCACCACCACCATCATCAAGCAAATAGAAGAGAACACTGCTTGTGTTGTGTGTGTCACAATTCGACGTTCAAATGTTGATAAGAAACACTCTACACAAGAACGCAGTTACTGCGAAAAATCACTCAAATTGAGTTATGTACACACACAGGCGAGTAAGCAATGAAATTGAACGAAAACAGCATACAACAAGCAAATACACGCTCTCTTGCTCACACTTATACATAAACACGCAAAACATACATAAACACGCAAAACATACATAAACACGCAAAACATACATAAACAACGCAATACATAACGAAAACGACGCCACATTCTCTCTTGCAAAAAAGGCGGAAAAAATAAAAATAAAAACACATAATTCATATTGTATTACTGTCATACATTGTATTTTATTAAAGAAATTTTGAATATTTGTGTGTAATTTTAATTAAAATAAATCGCTAGCTATGTACACAGTGTGTTAGAAAATAATATTTTTTATACAAATTACGCAGTAGTGTCCATGATAGCAGCATCAGCCTCTTCAGATCCATATTCGTCCATAAATTCAATTCTGGCCTGGTTGAAAGCCGCCAAATTCTCATTATTGAACTCGACCAGTGGTAAAATGTAGTAAACTCCACGTTCCTTGTTCTTGTCGATGAGAGCTTGCTTCAAAATCGAATACATGGCCATGTTGATTTTACTGAAAAATTTGTACAAATTGAACTTGTAGATGGGTGTGGTCGACAGCTCGTAATCTATGCCGAAATACGAATCTTGCGGTTTGTTCAACAAAACGTGGAAATAGTCAATTTTTGACCCGAAAACGTACTCTGGGTTGATTTTTGAGATGCGAGACATCAGCTTCTTGGCTGGCGTTTCACTGCGGTACTCGTTGATATCTTTGATATTCATCTGACACAAAACGAGCTCTTTTTGATTTCTCAGCAGTTTGTAGGTATCCATGTATATTTTTTTCAAAATTCTCAACAGATCGGCACGTTTGATGGGTGCACGCTTCATAATGAACTCTTCAAACAGCCCATACATCACATTGAACCACAATTGTGGGCCATTCTTGTTGATGCCTCGACTGAAGATCTTCTCATAGTAGGCAATATAGGTCTTTTTGGCCATCACAAACAGATGTTTATACAGTTTTGCACCCAAAATCAGACATGAATTGATGTTTGCAACGTGATTGATGACTTGATTGGTCAAAACCTTACCATTGTTGACATCGGCGTCAATCGAATGCTTACTGATCGTTATGAACGTTGAATCGGTATCGACCAGCGTCAGAGTCATACCGAGATCTTCAGCACAAACACCGGTTTCAATGATGTGTTTTCTACCGATAAACGTTGCAACCGATGCAATATAGATGGCTTTAACCAATCCATATTCACTTTTCGACCCTAAAAGCCCATAAATTGCACTGTTGACAATCTTGAGGTTCCGGTACTGCGAGTTCAAGCGTACATACTCGTATTTTATGGAATTTAGGTATTTCTCCAATTCTTGCGGTGAAAGTCGATTTTTTACATTTGTCGGTAGCAATTGGATGCTCAATTCAATCATTTTGAAGTCATCATCGTACTCGTCGTCGTTTGAAGTGTTGTTAATGTCACTTTTCACCAACATATTGTCATCACTGGCACCCTCTTCTTCGTTGTCATCATCTGGTATGAATTCGTCATCTTCATCCTCTTCTTCGTCATCCTCTTCGTTGTCAGAGTCATTTTTTTGATTATTTTCAACAACTGGAGTCGATTCTTCTTCATTGTCATCATCTGGTATGAATTCGTCATCTTCTTCCTCTTCTTCGTCATCATCGTCATCCTCAGAGTCTTCATCGCCATCTTGTGCATTGTTTGCCCCTTTTCTAGCCATTTTCTCTTGTAAAGCAGCCAATTTTGCCGCTTCACGCATCTTTTTCAACTGTTCTTCCTTCTTGCGAGTGACAATCAATGCCTCGACGTCGTCTTTCTCAGATTCCAGCAGTTTCGTGGTCTCTCTGACACGATTGCGAGTTTCGTTCTGTTTCTCCAAAATCTGAGCTAGAATGCCATGTTTCTGCTGCTTTGACAGTATCACTATGATTTTCTCATTATCGTGCAACTCGTGCAAATCATCCAAACTCAACAATGGACCGTTCGATAATTGACCGTTTATGTACATTTTACTCTCAATATTGTTCTCTAGATCGGCATCGTCGACATCGTGGCTCTTGGCACGCCTATGTGAGCAAAAATGGAATATTTGAACGTTTTTGATCTTGTCCATGTCCAACATGTTCATAGAAATGAGTTTTTTGAAGACTCCGACCGTACAGAAACTGGTTGTCTCGTGTGAAAGGTTGAAACCGGCAATATTGAGCGGGTAATACATCTTGAAATCACACGAATAGCACGATTCGTAGACATTTTGAGAATGGCGGTAGTTGAAACCACCTCCGAGACCGATATCTTTGGTCAAAGCCAACTGGTTGGTGTCTACTTGCAGCTTCAATTCACCATTTTTGAGATATGACACCTGTTTGGGTGCAATTCTTGTAAAAATTGTGTTATTATTGAGTGCATCGCGTAAGAGCTTGTTGGTTAGATACTCAGAGACCCGATGCGCACCCAAATTGACCATTTTTGCAAGTGGAAGTGCATACAGTTTGCCAACACACATGGTGAATTCTGCATATTGCAACGCTTCCCATATCTGATAGACCAAAATACTGTCCATATCGTTGTAGTACATCATTTTTGAGAGGTTTACGTCCCATTTTTCATAAATTCCACCACAAAGTCCATTCTCCTTGATGTAGTAGTAGATGTAACGCAGCAAACGTGCATTCAAGTCCACTTTTCGATCCATTTCGAGCACATTGGTCGCTACATTCTTCAATGAGAACGATCCAAGCTCGCCAGCGAAGTACTTTGACACCATAACCATCAAATCTACGTGAATCATGTGCCGACCGTAGACAAGTGCACCATTTTGATTGAAAAGTCGATTGACTTGTGGCATGTTGAGGAATGCCATTCTTTTGGCGATAAACATCATATCGTAACCACGTGAATTGTAGCCCAAGAGGATGAATGTGGTGGTCAGAGAGTCCAGAAAATCACAAATTCGTTGCATAAGATCCCGTTCAGTGTTGTATAGTTCCACAATTCGTGGATATGCACTGTAATCACGTTCATCAGCAATCAGATGCTTGGCCTTATCGAGATCATGCTGCGGAACCGGTAGATTTATGAGTGATAAATGACATGGTTGGGCATCTTTTCGGTACGGAATGTACGTAATTGAGGTTGAAAAGAGTATATCGGTCAGATTATCACCCATTGGCAATCGATGGTCCTCGTGCGAGACCGTTTCAATATCGAGTGACACAATGTCCAGTTTTAGGGTTTCTAGCGTAGAATCTTGCACAAAATCACCATTCAACCACACATTATACAAATATACATCTTTATAGGCCATATTGGGCAGATCGGCGTCTTCGGGATGACGCAATTGACGAGCTCGCAACATCAGTAGGAATTCGAGCGTATAGTTGGCACAGGTTTTGACAAATTCCATATTACCCGGATATTGATTGCTATTTAGGGCATAATATAGCTTTTTCGTGCCCTTAAACGACGTCATGGGCACATCTACACGATACCATGTCTTATTTTTATCAGAATTCGTCAGATAGTCCAGTGCACTCACCGAAGTGATGTTTTGACGACAATCTCGACGTCCATAGACGACAGGTCGAGTTAGATCGAAATCAGCCAAATGTACAAAGGCTTTCGTATACTTGGGATGTGAAATCCAGATGGGTAGGAACGGTTTGATATTCATACGAATGCGTACATGTTGCATTGAACGATCCAAACCGATTCCATAGCACTCATCGTTCTTGGTGATGTAGTCTAGGACGAAAACGAACTCATTTGATGCAATGAGTGGCAATTGCATAAGCTGGTCGTTGTACGAATTTGCAGTTTCTGCAATGATTTCACCGTGAATGGGCATTTTGGGTATGGTAGATTAGAGATCTTCTAAGAATGTCAATAATAAATTGATTTAGGGTATATTCGGGTGAATGAAATCACGATTTCGACTGATTTAGAACACGATTCACAACGAACTGAGAGAGATATGGGCGTTTGCGTATGATAAAAGGGTTTTTGAGGTTCAAATGCATGCAATCAACCACTGTGCACACATGGAGTTTGTGTGTTTGTGCATGATCAGCGGTTGCATATGGTGACAGACAGAGCCGCCGACTATGTACTACAAACCGGTTTTCATTCATGGTCGGTGTTTCGATTAGGAAAGCAGCAAAATTAGATCGTTGATAAGATTGGTTTTGTAGATTTCTCCTCATTTTACTACAATTCTAGTATTTTTTAGTATTTTTTAACCTAATAAAATGTAATTATTGTAGTAAAACACTTATATACTACACTTTTTGGCGGCAGACCGACGGTCAGTTGTAGTAGTGAAAATATTAGATTTTTTACACATGTATGTGAAATGAATGCACAAAATGTATGAAATTTAGGGTACAGTGTGCGAATGCACACGAAACCAATGCAACGATTTCAACGTAGTAGTGTGCACACTCTCACTATCTTTGTGTTTGTTGATCTAGAAGGGTACGTACGTGACATTGTTGAAAATTTCAATATTTTGAGTTAAAAATGACTATGCAAAGCCAATTCACACACAAAACCCCAATATATGTAACGTTGTATGCGCATGACATAAATTGCACCAAAACAATGAAATGTTGAGGGTTTGCACTATAGATGCTTGATTGTTGGCTTTTGATAGAAATGGTATATTTTATACAGCCAATTTTTAGATCAAAATTGAATTATTTTAATACAAAACGTGCAATGGCGCTTGTGGAATGGGGGAGGAAAGTGCATAGAACGCATGACTATGCACAGTAACGACAACGACAACGGCAGCATCGAGAAAATGAAAGTTGTTACACACTTTGTTTTGTTATTGTGTTTTTGTAACAAACCGACCGACCGAGTGACTGACAGTACAGCACGAATCGTAAAATAATGAGTTCAAAAATTAATGAGTTGAAAATGCACAAATGAGAGCAAAACAAACGAAAAATACAGAATTCAATGTCATTGTCAACGTCGGTAGTGGAGATGGGTAATAAATAATTGAAAAAACAACAAAACAAATCAACTAATGAAAACTGAAATACACAATGTGCATAAAAACACACTTTTATGACTGAATAGAACTCTTGTGGTAAAATATTAAATTTATGCATGTACAAACAGTGACAACGCTTCAACTGTTGATAAATGTTAGTTAAATGATACTGAAGAACGTATTAAATTGTTCATAAAAATGCAGTAAATGCAAAAACACAAATACTAAAACACACAAAACGTTTAAAAATTATTATTTTTACGATGATCAGACCACTTATCGCTGATTAGGTCACACATACACAAACAACTGTTTTTCATACGTATGTTGGTGAAATTGTACTATTACTCATCAAGACAGCTCTTGGAGTTGAAACAGCATAAATGGAGTGTTTTCAGTGAAGAAATGATCAATTTTGCACAAACCATCAATATGAACACTTCAACCGTTCAACTGTACAAAGAGGAGATTGCTGCTGAGGGCATGCCAACCATTGATACTTACGTTTTTGAACATCCGGTTACCAAAACTGTATATTTTTCGGTAAAAGATGTTGGAAAGTGCCTTAATGTAGAGAAGCCCGAGGATGCTTGCAGGGAAGTCGTTTTTATAAACAAAATGGGTCGATTGGACGTGCTGGCTCAAAACTACGATTTGATTGGTAAACCTGACCACTGGAACGACAACGAATTGATGATAACTCGGCATGCATTGTTCTATTTTGTGACATTTATGTGCCCACACTACCGAGAACCGTTCTTTAAGTGGGTTAATGATGCATATGTAACCGAAGATGAGGAAGATGAAACCGATAGTGAAGGAGAAGAATTCATAATGCGTTTAATTATGAAAGAAAGGGGTTATAAACTAGAAAATAAATAGATGTTTTTTTAATAAATTACAACATATTGTGTTATTATTTATGTTTTATGCTTGCTTGTTAGGCTCAATTGTGAATACGGTCAGATGTATATGCATATATACATGGTGTTAGATAGGAAATCTCAATCAGTCGCTCTCAAACATGGAAACTCAACACATTGTAGTGTCGTTTACTAAGATTCATATATCACCCGAGCTACCATGGTTGAATATCTTCAATTTCATACATCCTACGACCAATGAAATATGGATATCGCTGTTGGAGTTGGCTGAAAGCATGAATTTGCACGATCGTAAGCGGATCGTTTCCCAAGAGTACTATTCTGATAATAAGAAGCCTCTGCACGCTTTGATTGACTTTTCGAGTATTATCAACAAACCTCCTTACTGGACCGTGGATCAGCCATTTGTAAATGACGTGGGTTGTTACAATTTCATCAATAAGTACTGTCCATCGTACCGGAACGCTCTGAATAGATGGGTTACAGTATCGGACCAAAATACTCTGCCGCAGAGAGGCTATTCACCGGTAGATACTGGTGATTTGTACTATTATGACAGTGTAAATGATAAGTTTACATATACTAATATTTTAAGAAATACTAACAATGATAACATTACCAATGTTAGAAATGATACCGGTAATGACATCATCACTGGAAATGATAACAATACTAGTAATAACTAGAAACGCTAAAAAAAATTACAATAAATGCTCATTTTTAATAAAAAATTAACATATTGTGTTTGTTATTTTATATTTACTCTGTATGTACTCTGTATGTACTCTGTATGTACTCTGTATGTACTCTGTATGTAGGAATTTGTTAAATTTTTAACAGTAAATTACGATGAGATCATCATGAATTTCACCATGAACGCCTATTTCTATGAAATTAGAACATAGAAAGCTGATAATGGAATTTTTTGGGGTTTTTTGTTTGTTTTTCAACAATCATAGTATATGGGTACACACGTGTTCGTAATTTGATAAAGTTCAACATACCTAGCAGCCATATTCGTTATGTTATTTTTTTAATAAATATAGACATATATGACATACAGCACACACACATACACTTTGTGTTGTTTTTTTAGAGAAATTTAACATAAATATTCGCTATAGAAACCTCAGTTGTACACTATTTGTTGTTTTTTTATGAATATTCAACAGTATAATCAACAGTATATATACGTATACGCTTTATGTGTATATTCAACAAGCAAAACATACAAATACGCTTTATGTTATTTTTATTAAAATATTTAACAGTATATACAACAAGCAAAACATACATATACGCTTTACGTTATTATAATTAAAATATTCAACAGGCATAGCAAACAGCCCTTATCAATACACACAATATGTTATTTTTGTTACAAATTCGGTTATTTGTAGTTTTTTGGTGATTTTTAATAATTTATAGTACATGTTGTGGTTTCATAATTAGCATAAACACAATAAGTTAGATAAATACTATTTTTAAACACAACCAATATACAACAACAAAACACATAAATTTATGAGTTGTGTATCTTATCATCAAATATTTGTGTATAAATGGTGCGTGTTTTGACTTTTGAGTTACAGTTTTCTTAAACAACCATAGGAGCAACTTGTCTACAGTACAGTCTTAAGATTTCAAAAGTGTTAAGTGTAAAGTTTTTAAAAAAAAATAACCAATATGACAAACGTAATTGTAACCAGACAATCCAGTGAACTCAGTGATTATGTTTACATTCCTGGTTACGAATTCCCCAATAAAGTGGAAATTCTGCAAAATTTCTACGGTTCCCACTTTCGGTTCACCATCAACGATGTCGTACTGGAGATCAGACCATCAAAATCAACCAATAACTCGCATTTTGTGGTCGATAAGCAGTCGATATCGCTGGATTATGCACCAAGAGGATTGAGGAAGATGGCCATATACCAAGAAATGCTCAAACTTAGACGTATCTACAGGCAGAAGCAGGTATCGTCAAGTTTCATAAAATCTACCCTCAACACCGTACGGTTCTCGCTGTTCAAACCTGAACGACTTGAAGAAATTCTACCATATTTTGTAAAACTTGACAATATGTATGAAGAAGATGAAGATGAAGATGAAGATAGCTCTACACCAGAATTCAACAGTGATGAAAATGATGAATTTATCGACTTGGAGCGCCTACGTCAAGAAAATGAAACATTAGGAGGATGGTTACCCGAGGAACGATCAATACTTTATCAACTAAACCCTGAAGAAAATGAAGAAAACCCGCTAGAAGAGGAGGATTCTGATCAATTGTTGAATAGACTTGAAGAAGCCATCATATTCTCACTCAACCCAGAATTGGTCACCGAAGACACCGTAAATCAAATCAATAGAGACCACTCGTTGTCGCTTGGTAAAGTGACTGCTGTTAAGGTTGAAAAAATCGATAAAAGTTACCAGGACGACCATCAATACTACAAGAGGTTACCGACAACATCGCAAACAAATGCTAAAAATGAGAGGAAATATGCACCTTACGACATCTCATCGTTTCATGCTGGATTGACCAGTTCATCGTCGTCATCGTCACCAGCGTCATCTATTCGCAGGTATAGGCTAAATAGTGCTGCTAGTTCCTCTGCGAGTGTTGCAAATAGCCAATTATCCACCTCTAGTAGTGATGATTCGTACCATACAACGATTGCTTCGTCACCAACGCCCAACACGAGTAAGTCTGTTCAAAAATCGTTGTTTTACGCTGCTATTAACAAGGATCGGGTATCTCCGTATTTCCAGATAAATTTACAGAATCAGAATTCCAGCACGATTTCGACGGTTTTAGAAAGACTTTCGCAAAATTTGTAGATTTGGTCATTCGAAATGCTATACCCAACTCACCCGAATATGACCCTCAAACTGCAGCACAATATCCACCAAAAACACAACCATATCTGCCTTCATGCAAAGGCGGTGAAGCTGTACCAGAATACGAACCTTCACCGATTGCTCCTCCATCTTCACCTGTTGATTCTGTTGACGAATACGTTCAAACTACCTCAAATGATGACAAGTTTAGGCCTTTTACACTAGATTATGATTTATTGACGAAAAATGACATGGAGAGACCCAATAGCCCTGAACCCAGCATTGACTATGCCGAAGAAGACATTTTGAACAACTATTTGTACACTATTGGCTTGTCGCAGTCTTCACAGTCTTCTGAGGTTGACACTTTGAGTACGTCTTTGTCCAGTTCTTGCTCATCTGATGATGAAGTAGACTTCAAACCCAGAATGACTACTGAACCAATCGACATTCCACTGAAAAATCAAAAAAACTAACAGCAAATGCTTAAAAACTTGAAAAATACTCCTTGCCACATATGTCATAATTTAGCTGTATATTTCCTTAGAAAAATTGTTTATTTTTGTGTATGAAAATATGTATGAAAATATGTATGAAAATATGTATGAAAATATGTATGAAAATATGTATGAAAATATGTATGAAAATATGTA
>JAEIGA010007729.1_pt1 | contig 16299 bp, 14 predicted proteins | sample 9270691 | NCBI WGS metagenome assembly JAEIGA01 (sample SAMN17057246, study PRJNA624740) | gut metagenome | biome: biome; isolation source: fecal sample | host: Bos grunniens | place: China: Xizang | collected 2019
CGCATCGGATACTTTAATGTGGATAAGGAGTCTACCGCTGACCACCTCGTATTCAACCGCACCGTATCGCTCAAGGATACTTGGAGCAAGATGAATAAGTAAAAAAAATAAACAAATTTGTGTTTATATCTGTTATGCCTTAAATGGAACATGCAGATATAAACACACTTTTATATAATGAAGGACCAATTCGCATCCTATTTCGAGAAGCCCGAGTTTAAGCAACGCCTCGCTCGCTATGAGGATATGTTGCTCTGTGGCGATACCCGCTACTTCGAAGCCACTGACCTCACCGACATTGCCGAATACTACGCGATGAACGGTGATTCACAGCGTGCTGAAGCAGCGCTCGACTATGCCTTGCGACTTCACCCAGACAACCTTGATGCGCTCATCTTTAAGGCACGTGCCCGCCTAATCAACGGTCACCTGAACGAAGCTATCAATGTTGCAGAGAGTATCACCGACCAACATGACCGTGAAGTGTTATTTCTCAAAGCTGAACTTGCATTGGCCAACCAGTGCCCTGCAGAGGCCGAAGAGATATTGCGTTCAATCCTAGAGAGTGAGGGAGGTGATGCCATGAGCTATACCGATATCATAGACCTGCTTGTCGATAACAAACAAATTGACAAGGCCAACTTGTGGATCGATGAGGCACTGCAACATCATCGTGGACATCGTCACTTGACCGAGTCTGTTGCCTATGGCTATGTACAGCAAGAACGGTACGAGGAGGCCATCGAGCTCTACAATGAACTGCTTGATATCGATGCTTACTCCACACTCTATTGGGAGGAGCTAGGCAAGATATACTTTCTTCGCGAGGAGTTTGACAAGGCTATTGAGGCCTTCGAGTTTGTCATCGCCATCAATAGCGAAGAGTGCTACTATGCGATGTATGCTGCGGCCAACAGCTACTTCAACCTGGGTAATTATACGCAGGCCGAGGACTATTATCGCCAGTTGCACGAGAAGTATCCCGATACCGTGGACCCGCTCTATCACATGGGAATGTGCTGTGTGAATAAGGGTGACGATGACGGTGCATTAGAGCACTTTACCCATGCTCTAGTCACCGTAGCAGATGGTAGTGATGAGCAGGCACAGGTGTATTGTCAGATGTCGCTCATCTTCAGTCGCAAAGGCGAGCATGAGAAGGCTGTTGCCTATATTGATGAGGCATTGAGCATATATCCCAATAATGCCGAACTGCTCATCATGAAGGGACACGAACTGATGGCTCAGGGTCGTTACAATGAGTGTACCAAGGTGTTTCTCGATGCACTCAGCCTCGATGCTCCTATAGAGCGCTCGCTCTTTCTTATTGGGGTGTCAATGCTCGAAAATAATTACGTGCCCATTGCTTATTATATACTAAAGTTGCTCAAGGGTAATCCAGGTATCGAAGACCATGTACTATACCCTTACCTCTGCTTCTGCGAGTGGAACTTGCGTACGAATACGTTGAAGGATTCTCTCACCGAGGCATTAGCCATCTGCCCACAGAAAACTTACGACATCTTCATGCTGGAACCTGCACAGGGTGAGACAGCAGATGCAATGATAGAGAGACTTAAACAGATGAAAATTGAAAGTTGAAAATATAATTAATCATTATTGAAAATATCATAACGCAAACATGGAATCTGTACAATTTATCCAATGGTGCTTGGAGCACCTCAATTACTGGACTATCACTCTCTTGATGGCTATCGAGAGTTCCTTCATTCCATTTCCTTCTGAGGTGGTAGTTCCCCCTGCAGCCTATAGAGCAGCCTCTACAGGTGAGCTCAGCGTGTGGCTTGTCATCTTCTTCGCTACTGTTGGTGCACTCATCGGTGCGTTGGTCAACTACTATCTCGCTTTGTGGTTGGGTAAGCCCATTGTGTACAAGTTTGCCAACAGCCGTTTCGGTCACATGTGCCTTATCGACCAGGGGAAGGTGGAGACTGCCGAGAAGTTCTTCAACAAGCATGGTGTGATAGCAACGCTCATTGGTCGCCTCGTACCTGCTGTGCGTCAGCTTATTTCTATCCCTGCCGGCTTGGCCAAAATGAGTATTGGTAAGTTTGTTGCCTTCACTGCTCTCGGCGCAGGTATCTGGAATGCTGTGTTGGCAGCTCTTGGTTGGTACCTTGAGGCTATCGTCCCCGAAGAACAGCTCATCAGCACAGTTACCGAGTATAGCGATGTTATAGGCCACGCTATCATTGTACTCGTGGCACTTGCTCTCGGCATTATTATATATAAAGGTGTGAAGAAGAAGTAATGATTCCTCTTCTTCCCTTTGTTGTGGGGTAGAGGTAGAGGCGAGGCTAATAACCTCGTTGGTGGTTTCGCCGAATCATATTTTTACATTAAATTTGTAGCATATTTGCTAAAATAGCATAATAATGGCTTGTATATTACATATTGAGACATCTACGGATGTGTGCTCAGTGTCGCTGAGCGAAGACGGAGCAGTATTGTTCTCTAAGGAGGACTTTGACGGACCTCAGCATGCCGTGACCTTGGGCGTTTTTGTTGATGAGGTATTGTCTATGGCTGATAGCCATGCCAAGCCCATCGATGCAGTGGCTGTAAGCTGTGGCCCAGGTTCATATACCGGGCTTCGCATAGGTGCCTCCATGGCCAAGGGAATCTGTTATGGTCGCAGCATCCCTTTGATAGCGTTGCCCACGTTGAAGGTTCTTAGTGTTCCCGTATTGCTTATGGATGAGCTCCCCGAGGACGCTTTGCTGTGTCCGATGATTGATGCACGCAGGATGGAGGTATACTCGGCCATCTATGACCGCGCTCTGAATCCCGTCAAGGAGGTGAGTGCTGATGTGATTGATGCCGATAGTTACGCGGCTTACTTGGATGAGCATCCCGTATACTTCTTTGGTAATGGCGCTGCAAAGTGCAAAGAGGTTATCAAGCATCCCAATGCAAGGTTCTTTGATGGCATACAGCCTTTGGCACGCTGGATGTTCCCCTTGGCCGACCGCCTCTACCTTAATGGAGAGTTTCAGGATGTGGCCTACTTTGAGCCCTTCTACCTGAAGGAGTTTGTAGCTACGGTGGCAAAGAACAAAGTTTTATAAATGACATTTTTTTGACTGTAATCGTATCTAAACGAGATGAAATACAATACCCAAGAGAAGAATCTGCCGCTGCCTGAGTATGGCCGTGCTGTACAGAAGATGGTAGACCACGCCGTGACTATAGAGGATAGGGCAGAGCGCCAGCGATGTGCCGAGACCATTATTGCGGTGATGGGCAACATGTACCCTCAGTTGCGCGATATGCCCGACTTTAGACATAAGTTGTGGGACCACTTGGCTGTGATGGCCAATTTTAACCTTGATATCGACTATCCTTACGAGGTGGTCGACCCTGCAACGTTGCACCCCACGCCGCATCGCATCAGCTATCCTAAAGGCAATATCCGCTACCGTCACTATGGCCGCTGTGTAGAAGAGATGCTCAAGAAGGCATGTGAGATGCCCGAGAGTGAGGAGCGTATGGAACTGGTGCGCCTCATTGCTGCGCAGATGAAGAAGGAGTATATCCTGTGGAATAAGGATAGTGTAGAGGATGCCCGTATCGTAGAGGACATACGCGAGTACACCAATGGTGTCATCAGCCTCAATGTGAACCAACTCAACCTTGGCATATACCGAGCTCCCTCATCGCAGCACAACAAGAACCAATACGGTAAGAATCAGCGTAAAAAGAACAAGAAGAAGTATTAACTTGTGTTTGACTTAGAATAGACGTAACCATGGCTTCATTTATCATCGAAGGTGGGCACCGCCTGCAAGGAGAGATTACTCCGCAAGGTGCCAAGAATGAGGTGCTGCAGATCGTGTGTGCCACATTGTTGACTACCGACAAGGTCATTGTAAACAATGTCCCCGAGATACTTGATGTGAACAACCTCATTACCATGCTCAGTGCTATGGGTGTCGAGGTAGAACGTCTTGGTCAAGGACGTTTCAGTTTCTGTGCTGCCCATCTGGATGAAGCCTACCTGCAGAGCAGTGAGTTCTTGAAACTCTGCTCTAGCTTGCGTGGTTCGGTCATGCTCATGGGGCCGTTACTGGCTCGTTTGGGTAGGGTATTCATCAGTAAGCCAGGAGGAGATAAGATTGGTCGTCGCCGTCTCGACACTCATTTTCAGGGACTTATCAAGCTGGGAGCTTCATTTGCCTACGATGAGGAACGTGGCGTATACGAGTTGGCAGCCGATGCTCTCAATGGTACCTATATGCTGCTCGATGAGGCTTCGGTGACGGGTACCGCTAATATTATCATGGCTGCCGTCTTAGCCGAGGGTACCACCACTATATACAATGCCGCTTGCGAACCCTATATACAGCAATTGTGTCGCATGCTCAACAGCATGGGAGCCCGTATCGAGGGGCTTGCTAGCAATCGCCTTGTTATTCAGGGCGTAGCCTCGTTGCATGGCTGTGAGCATACTGTGCTGCCCGATATGATTGAGGTAGGTAGCTTTATCGGTATGGCGGCCATGACACGTAGCGAACTCACCATCCGTGATGTATCGTTGACCAATCTGGGCATCATCCCCGACAGCTTCCGCCGCTTGGGTATCATCGTTGAAGAGCGTGGTGACAGTCTCTATATCCCGCAGCAAGATCACTACGAGATAGAGTCGTTCATAGATGGCTCCATAATGACCATTGCCGATGCACCATGGCCAGGTCTCACCCCCGACCTTCTTAGTGTGCTTCTTGTCACAGCCATACAGGCTAAGGGTAGTGTGCTTATTCATCAGAAGATGTTTGAGAGTCGTCTCTTCTTTGTAGACAAGCTCATTGAGATGGGTGCACAGATTATCCTTTGCGATCCCCATCGCGCTGTGGTCAACGGTCACGACCATGCCATCTGCTTGCGCGGCCGTAAGCTCACCTCTCCCGATATACGTGCGGGTATTGCTCTGCTCATAGCAGCGATGAGTGCCGAGGGTACGAGCAGCATCGACCGCATTGACCAGATTGACCGTGGATATCAGAATATTGACGAGCGCCTCAATCGCTTGGGCGCCCACATAACCCGTGTAGAACTATGATACGTCCCGAAGAAGTCTACTGCATAGGAAAGTTTACCCGCCCTCATGGCGTGCAGGGCGAGATGGCCATGTCGTTTACTGACGACGTGTTTGACCGCACTGACTGTCCCTACCTTGTATGCTCCATGGATGGTATTCTCGTGCCCTTTTTCATCGAAGAGTACCGCTTCAAGAGCAACAACGTAGCACTCATCAAGTTTGAGCGCATCGATACCAATGAGGCAGCCGCTATCTTCACCAATAAGGAGGTCTACTTCCCTAAGTCATATGCCGATGAGGCAGATGATGGCGAATACAGCTGGCAATACTTCATTGGGTTCGATACTGAGGATGTTGCGCATGGTCATCTAGGCGAGTTGGTTGATGTCGATGAGAGCACCGTCAACACCCTTTTCGTGGTTGAGTGTCCCAATGGTGATGAACTGCTCATCCCCGCTCAAGAGGCCTTTATCGATGATATCGATCACGAGAAACGCTTAATAAAGTTTAATTTACCTGACGGATTGTTATAATAATCCTTTTCAGTAGGGTAGGGCACTGCATTTTTTACTATCTTTGCATGAGTATATACAATAAGTATGAGTAGTCGTAAAAAGGAAAGAGATAGTTTCTGGAAGCAGTATTTCCGTCGCTTCGATGTGGTCATCACCCAGCGTGGTGGTCGTGATGTAGAGCACCGTATATCAACGTCGCGCTTCATCATCTCCCTCTATGCTACCGCCATATCGATGGTAGCCATTACGATTACCGTATTGCTGCTCTTTTATTCACCTCTTAAGCAGCTTATGCCTGGCTACGTTAGCCCCGATGCCCGCCGCCAGATGGTAGAGTCGGCCCTGCGTCTCGACTCGTTGGCCGAGGCCGTGCAGCGTCACCAGCTCTATGTGATGAATATCCAAGACATCTTGCGTGGCGACTTGCGCATCGATTCGGTGAACTCTATCGACTCAATTACCGTATTGCGTAGCGAGGATCTCATGGAGCGCACCGAGCGCGAGAAAGACTTTGTCAAGCGCTACGAAGAGAATGAAAAGTATAACCTCACGTCGCAAACCTTACGCAAGAGCGAGATGGAGGAGCTGCACTTCTCTGCTCCCTTGCGCGGCATGCTGGCCGACGCCTACGATCCCAAGGCCAGGCACTATGGCGTCGATGTGATGGCTTCTACCGACAAGACCGTTAGCGCAGTGCTCGATGGCACCGTACTGATGGACGACTATACCGCCAACAATGGCTATGTTGTTATAGTACAGCACACAGGCAACCTCGTCTCCATATACAAGCATCTGTCATCAGTATTTGTGCACGAGGGGGCTAAGGTCAAGGGTGGCGAAGCATTGGGCACAGCCGGTGTGCAAGGCACCAAGCTGGAGCAGCCCTATCTGCACTTTGAGCTATGGCACAAAGGTACCTCCCTCGACCCCACACAATATATACCATTCTAATGTAATCAAGATGAAACACGATAACACGACTCCGAAACGCCAGATTACCATCCTCGGCTCTACCGGCTCTATCGGTACCCAAGCTCTGCAGGTCATCGAAGAGCATAGCGACCTGTACGAGGTATATGCCCTTACAGCCAACAACAATGTAGACCTGCTTATCGAGCAAGCCTGCAAGTTTGTCCCCGATGTGGTAGTCGTAGCCAATGAAGCCCACTATGGCAAGTTGCGCGATGCCTTGGCCCACCTGCCTATTAAGGTATATGCCGGTGCCGATGCCCTGGCCGATGTAGCCGCTGCCGAGCCCGTCGATATGGTGCTCGCCTCCATGGTAGGCTATGCCGGTTTGCGTCCCACGATGAACGCCATCCGCGCAGGTAAGGCCATTGCCTTGGCCAATAAAGAGACCCTCGTGGTAGCGGGCGAGCTCGTCACGCAACTGGCCGTCGAGCACCGCGTGCCCATCCTTCCCGTCGACTCTGAGCACTCGGCCATCTTCCAGTGCCTGGCAGGCGAGATGGGCAACCCTATAGAGAAGATTCTGCTCACCGCCTCGGGCGGCCCCTTCCGTACATGGAGCATCGAGCAGCTGCAGCACGCCACACGCGAGCAGGCACTCAAGCACCCCAACTGGGACATGGGCGCCAAGATTACCATCGACTCAGCATCGATGATGAACAAGGGTTTCGAGGTCATCGAGGCCAAGTGGCTCTTCGATGTAGCCCCCTCGCAGATTGAGGTTGTGGTGCATCCCCAGTCGGTAGTGCACTCTATGGTGCAGTTTGCCGATGGCTCAGTCAAAGCCCAGCTTGGTACTCCCGACATGCGCCTGCCCATCCAGTATGCCTTGAGTTACCCGCATCGCCTGCCCCTCAGCACCGAGCGTCTCGACTTCTCGTCGCTGACCAGCCTCACCTTCGAGCAGCCCGACCCCGTACGTTTCCGCAATCTCGCCCTCTCCTTCGAGGCTCTCGAGCGTGGTGGCAACATGGCTTGTATCCTTAATGCGGCCAATGAGGTGTGCGTGGCAGCCTTCCTCAAAGAGCGCGTTGGGTTCCTGCAGATGAGTGATGTCATAGAGCACACCATGCAGCGCGTAGCCTTCATCGCCAAGCCCACTTACGAGGATTATGTTGCCACCGATGCCGAGGCACGCCGCATAGCCTGCGAGATGATAGAATTGAAAAATTGAGAATTAGGCTCTGCGATGAAAGCAAAGAAATCATAACTCATAACACGTAAATTATAAATTATAACTCATAATATGCAGATTATCCAATTACTCATCTCACTATCGCTGCTTGTGGTGATACACGAGATGGGACATTTCATCTTTGCGCGCCTCTTCGGTGTGCGTGTCGAGCGTTTCTCGCTCTTCTTCGGTAAACCTCTGCTGCGCTTCAAGCCCAAGCGTAGCGAGACAGAGTACGTAGTGGGCTGGATACCCTTTGGTGGCTATGTAGAGCTCTCAGGTATGATTGACGAGAGCCTCAATATGGAGCAGATGCAGCAGCCCCCACAGCCTTGGGAGTTCCGCACTAAGCCCGCTTGGCAGCGTCTCCTCATCATGGTAGGCGGCGTACTCTTCAATCTCATTCTCGCCTTCTTCATCTATGCCATGGTGCTCTTCCATTGGGGCGACACCTACCGCACACTGGAGAATCCCAAGTACGGTATGGAGTTCAATGAACGTGCTGAGGCTATGGGCTTCCGTGATGGTGACATCCTCCTCCGTGCCGATGATACCCCCCTTAAGCGCTACGATGAGGATATGCTGCGCGCCCTTGTAGCCGCCCATGAGGTCACCGTGCTGCGTCAAGGTAGTGAGCACACTATCACCATGCCCGAGGATATGAGTCTGCTTGACTTTGGCAAGGATGTACAGCCTTTTATCGACTACTACGTGCCCCTCATGCTCGATAGCGTTGCAGCAGGCGCAGGCGCTGCTCAGGCAGGCCTTCAGGCAGGCGACCGCATCATTAGTATCAATGGCAAGACGGCCGATACACACACCACCTTCAACACTCAGTTGAGGCTCTTGCGCCAGCAAGAGAAAGAGGGTGCCGTGGTCAACCACGACCTCAACGTCGTATACTCACGTGCTGGCGTGCTCGACACCGTAGTTGTGAACGCCGATGCCAACTTCATGCTCGGCATCTACCTTACCCAGCCAAGCGGCATCTATGCTGTAGATCACTACGGCTTCTTCGCCTCACTGCCTGCTGGTGTTGCCTATGGGTGGAACGTGCTCTCGGGCTACGTGAGCGACCTCAAGTACGTGTTCTCCAAGGAGGGCGCCCAGTCTCTTGGCGGCTTCGGCACCATTGCCAGCCTCTTCCCCAAGGCATGGGACTGGTACCTCTTCTGGACCCGCACCGCCTTCATCTCCATCATGCTCGCCTTCATGAACATCCTCCCCATCCCCGCCTTGGATGGTGGTCATGTGCTCTTCCTCCTGGCCGAGGTCATCACTCGCCGCAAGCCTAGCGAGAAGTTCCTCTACCGAGCTCAGATTGTAGGTATGGTCATCCTCTTCGGTCTCCTGATTGTTGCCAACCTCAACGACGTGCTCCGCTGGCTGCACATACTCTAAGGGAGCTGAGCTACCATACATCGCTATATACACAGAGGATACACCCGCAGGTGTGTCCTCTGTGTATATTTAATGTGAGTACTTTGCAAACTCCCCCCCCCTCCCCCTAGAGGGGGAGTTAGAGTGGGTCTCACCCTCGGCTGATTACGTGGTATGCATTTACTTGTACAGGGGGCCGTAGGTGGCGCAGGCGCGGTAGTCGGCTCCTTCGCGGTCCATACCGAAGGCGTTCCATGCGGCGGGGCGGAAGATCTGGTCTTCGGGTACGTTGTGCATGCATACGGGGATGCGCAGCATGGAGGCTAGGGTGATGAGGTCGGCTCCGATGTGGCCGTAGCTGATGGCTCCGTGGTTGGCTCCCCAGTGGTTCATCACGGAGTATACGTCCTTGAAGGGGGCCTTGGTGGCATCGAGGCGGGGCACAAACCAGGTGGTGGGCCAGGTGGGGTCGGTGCGCATGTTGAGCACTTCGTGGATGGTGGGGTCTACATCGGCTGTCCAGCCTTCGGCGATCTGCAGCACGGGGCCTAGGCCGCTGATGAGGTTGAGGCGGCTCATGGTGACGGGCATGCCTCCCTTGGAGAGGAAGTGGCTTGAGAAGCCTCCGCCACGGAAGTAGTCGCGGTCGGCAGGGGGCCAGCTGGTGGCTTTGAGGCAGGCTTGGGCATCGGCCTCGGTCATCTGCCATGAGGGTTTCATGCAGGGCTCGCCAGCGTCGTTGGTGGCGGCGCCTGTGGCGTCGAGGGTGGTGGCGCCTGAGTTGATGAGGTGTATCATGCCGCCTGCTGCAAGGCCTGTGAGCTCTTTGCCGGTGACGCGCTTCACGGCCTCGGGGCTCCAGTAGGTGCGCACGTCGGAGAACATCTGTCCGCAGCCGGTGAGCAGCTTGCCGAAGAGCATGGCTACGCCATTGCAGGCGTCGTTCTCGGTGGCGAGCACGTAGGCTTCGCGTATGCCGTTCCAGTCGAAGGTGCTACATAGGAGTGCTTCGGTGAAGTCGCCATTGGGTTTCCAGTCGGTCCACTGGCGCTGTCCCTGGAAGCCTGCTGCGATGGCGTTGTGCCCGATGGCCTCTTCCTTGAAGCCTAGCTCTTCGAGGCGTGGGTTGCCTAGCATGAGGTCGCGTATAATGAGGGTCATCTTGACTACGAACTCCCAGTCGGCATCTTTGCCGGCGCGGTCTTTCTGCTTCTCGGGGCGGTTCTTGTCCCAGCCTTCGTTGACCTTGCAGTACTGCTCGGTCCATGCCATGGCTTTGGCATACTCTATGGGGTCGTAGATGCCTTCGTCGATGCGGCGTAGTATCTCGGTCTCGTCAACGCTCTCATTGCGCATGCCTAGGTATTCTTGGAAGAATTTCTGGTCTACTATGCTGCCTGCGATGCCCATGCACTGGCTGCCTACGGAGAGGTAGCTCTGTCCGCGCATGGTGGCTACGGCCTGTGCGGCGCGTGCCCAGCGTAGTATCTTCTCGGCTACATCAGCGGGGATGGTGTTGTCGGTGATGTCTTGCACGTCGTGGCCATAGATGCCGAAGGCGGGGAGGCCTTTCTGTGCGTGGCCTGCGAGCACGGCGGCCAGGTATACGGCGCCGGGGCGCTCTGTGCCGTTGAATCCCCATACGGCCTTGGGCCAGTGGGGGTGCATGTCCATGGTCTCGGAGCCATAGCACCAGCATGAGGTGACGCTGATGGTGGCGCCTACGCCCTCGCGCTCAAACTTGGCTTGGCAGGCGGCTGCCTCGGCTACGCGGCCTATGGTGCCGTCGGCAATGATGCACTCTACGGGGCTGCCGTCGGGGTTATGCAGGTGGGTGGTGATTAACTGGGCTACGGCATGGGCCAGTGCCATGGTTTTCTCTTCGAGGCTCTCGCGCACGCCTCCTTGACGACCGTCTATGGTGGGGCGGATGCCTATTTTGGGATAGGTTTTCATGGGTGTTAAAGTCTATGTTTCTCTTATGGTAGGCTGCATGGCAGCCGTTGGTAGGAGCAAAGGTAGGACTTTAGACGCAAATAAGCAATAGGTTCTAGCGAGAAAAATGTGGGGCTTACTCTACAGGCTGTATCTTGAGCTGGGCAAGGCGGTGGATGAGCGAGTCGGCCACGGCTCTGAAGGCTGCCTGGTTGTCGTCGCTGATGGGTTTCTTGGGTTGCGACTTGATGGTGAGGGGGTTGATGGGCTTGCCGTTCTCATAGACGCGGAAGTCGAGGTGGGGACCTGTAGAGAGACCGGTGGAGCCTACGTATCCGATGACCTCTTTCTGTGCTACCATGTCGCCTACCTTGAGTCCCTTGGCAAAGCGCGAGAGGTGCATGTAGGTGGTGGTGTAGGTGCTGTTGTGGCGTATCTTGACGTAGTTGCCTCCGCCATTGGCCTGGAAGCCTTTGTCGATGACCTTACCGCTACCGATGGCATAGACGGGGGTGCCTGTGGGGGCGGCATAGTCGACACCGTGGTGTGAGCGGTAGCGCTTGAGCACGGGGTGGTAGCGGCTATTGGTGAAGCGTGACGAGATGCGGTAGTAGTCGAGCGGGGCCTTGAGGAAGGCGCCCTCGAGGCTGTGGCCCTTCTCGTTGTAGTAGAGCTCTTCGCCCTCTTGCACGAAGGGGATGGCATAGTACATGCTGTCAGATGCGCAGAAGGAGGCGGCGATGATGCGGAAGTTGTTGAGCGCGCGGTCTTCGACATACTCTTGCTCGTAGATGATGCGGAAGGCGTCGCCCTTCTGTATGCCGAAGAAGTCGATGGTCCACCCGAAGATGTGGGATAGCTGCACGGCTAGCTGGGGTGAGGCTTGGTTGTCTACCATGGCATTCCATAGCGACGACTCTACGGCTCCGCAGGTCTCTTGCTGGCGCCACTCGGTGGGGTAGCTGCCGCGGGTGATGCTGTCGGTAGCGAGGTCGAAGAGGGCATACTCCTTGGCATTGACTTCGTAGACGAAGTAGCAGGGGGTGGCGGTGCTGTCTTTGGTGCAGAGGAGGGCACAGGCTTGGCCGGCACGTACCTTGCGCACGTCGAACACCGAGTCGGGGCATTGGGTGAGGCTGAATACCTTCTGTGCCGAGAGGCCGTAGCTCATGAGTACCTCGGCGAGGGTCTGACGAAGCTGTATGGTGTCGTGCACGACGTGGTACTCCTCGATGGGGAGGCCATACTTGTAGAGGGTGTCTTTGACCACAAGGGTATCGGCAACGGTGGCTGCTGCATCATCGGCAGGACGGCGCGAGCGCCATAGGACGAGGCTGGTGATGCCTATGCCTACCAGGAGCAGGGCGGCGATGAGGATGATGAGGCGTTTGCTGTTGTTGTCGCTGGGTCTTCTGTATCTGCGTCTTCTCATGAGAATATGGGCTAAGTATCTGTCTTTTTAAAATTTCGCGCGAAGTTACGGGTTTTATCTGACACGGGCAACAAAACGGCTTCTTTAACGGTAAATTCTAAACAGATTCTTATATTTTCTTCTCACTCGCGGGGGGGCAGGGTGATGGGGAATAGGGGATTGTCAACATGCTCGGCATAGACGATATCGATGAGCTCGCGCAGGATGTGGGGGTATTGCTCCTTCACATCGTGGTCTTCGTGGAGGTCGGTGGCGAGGTTGTACAGCTCGGGTACTCCGCGGCGCACTACGAGCTTCCAGTTGTCGCGGCGCACGGCCATGACGTTGGCTTCGCCCAGCTCCCAGTAGAGGTGTGGGTGTAGCTCTTGACCCTCTTGCCCGAGCAGGGTGGGGGCTATGGATATGCCGTCAAAGTAGTCGGTATAGTCGGGGCGTGGGTTGCGGTAGCGGGTGTCGTAGTTGTCGATGCCTGCCAGGTCGCAGAAGGTGGGCATCATGTCGTAGAAGGCTACGGGGAGCGAGCTCACGATGCCTGAGGGTACCTTGCCGGGACACCATGCGATGAAGGGCACGCGTATGCCTCCCTCGTAGGTGGTGCGCTTGATGCCGCGCAGCAGGTTCTGGGTGTTGAAGAAGGTGGGGTCGGCACCGCCCTCTGCATGGGGGCCATTGTCGCTGGTGAAGAAGACGATGGTATTGTCGGCCAAGCCACGCTGCTCGAGCAGGGCGAGTATCTCGCCCACCTGCTTGTCAAGGCGGGTGATCATGGCGGCAAACTGGGTATGGGAGGCTGCTACGGGGTTGTAGCGTGAGCCTTGGTCGCCGCCCCATGTCTTGTCTTGGGTGAAGCGGCTGGCATAGTAGTTGACGATGCTGTCGTGGGGCTGGGCCAGCTCGGCATGGGGCAGGGTGTAGGTGAAGATGCCCAGGAAGGGCTGCTCGGGGGTCTGCTGCTCGAGCCACTGCATGGCACGCTGGTGTATGAGGTCGGCCGTGTATTGTGAGCGTTGCTTGTAGCCTTCGCCATGCATGGGGTGGTTGATGTTGTCGGTGAGCACCTCGCGCACTATTGCGGTATCGCCCAGCGACTTGCTGTAGCGGTTGAGGAAGTTGGGGTAGTAGAGGTGTGCCTGGAACTGGCATATGTAGCCGTAGTACTCGTCGATGCCGTGGCGGTCAGGGGGGTAGTGTGAACCCTCGTAGCCGGCTGCCCACTTACCAAACATGCCGGTGGTGTAGCCATTGTCCTTGAATATCTCGGGGATGATGACGTGCGCCGAGTCGTAGGGCTCTTGGCCGCTGATGGCATAGTCGTTGTTGATGCCATACTGCACTGCTCCGCGCCAATGCTCCTTGTTGCCACGTATGCGGGTATGGCCGCTGTGCTGGCCTGTCATAAAACAACAGCGTGAGGGGGCGCTCACGGGGCTGCCGCAGTAGGCTTGCGTGAAGCGTATGCCCTGGGCTGCCATGCGGTCAATGTGCGGGGTCTCTATATAGGTCTGGCCATAGCATCCGAGGTCGGCATAGCCCATGTCATCGCACATGATGAAGATGATGTTGGGCGGGGTAGTGGGTTGTGCCTGTTGGGCGGTGAGGGCCAGCGGAGCCAGCATGGTAAAGCCTGCGGGGAGTAGTTTCTTCATATCTTATATAAGTGTGAAAATTCCCCGAGGCTGCCCTCGGGGAGTTTAGGATGATTCAAGTTTTGGGTCTCTTATTCTTTGTTGTTGATGAGTTGTTCGGCCTGTTCTTTGTCGGCCTCGGTTACAAGAATACGCATGTCGCCCCCTATACCGCTGTAGTGCGATGTGACGGCCCACATGGTGTGGTCTTCAAGGATGCAACGGATGCCGTTGGCTTCGAGCAAACCCTTTACGACTTCTGTCTCAAATGATGCACCGGTAAATACCTCTACCCAAGTGCTGTTGTCGTTCGTTGTCATCTTCTTTTCCTCCATGATTAGGTTAATAATGCTTGTAAAGACTCTTCGTCTGCAATTTTAATCATTTAACGCGAGATTTGCAAGAAACGTTCGCTTTTTTCGTACAAATACCGCCGTTTTCACCTTGAAATTCATAAAAATGTCCTAATTTTGTAGGGTGATGAAGAAATCAGAGAAATACACCATAAGGCAGCTGCTGTCATGGATATGGCGAGCATCGTATGGGGCACGTGGGCAGGTGACGCTATCGGCATTGGTAGGTATCACTTCGGTGGCTTGCTCCCTGGTGTTTGTATACCTCAGTAAGGAGATTATCGATATCGCTACGGGAGTGCGCACAGGCAACCTGCTGCACTATGGCATTGCCATGGCGGTGCTGATGCTGGTAGAGGTGATGCTGCATGCGGCTGACAACTGGATAGTGAATATACTGGGTACGAAGACGCAAAACCGACTGCGGGGACGCTTCTTTGACCAACTGATGCAGAGCGAGTGGGAGAGCAAGGAGCGCCACCACTCGGGCGATGTGCTCAACCGCCTCGTGCAAGACCTCGGGACCATCGTATCTGTCATCACCAGTACCTCGGCCTTCCTGATTATCACGTTGGCGCAGTTCATAGCCTCCTTCTGCTTCCTGTTCTCGATGGACCGCATGCTGGCTGTGATGCTGGTGCTCATACTTCCCGTGTTTGCTCTGCTGAGCCGCATCTATGTGAACCGTATGCGCCGCATGACCAAGGCGGTGCGCGAGAGCGATAGCCGCATACATGCCGTCATGCAAGAGAGCCTGCAGCACAAGATGGTGGTGAAGACACTGGAGCAGGGCGATGGCATGACCCGCAAGCTGGGCGCACTGCACCATCAGCTCTACGGCGAGGTGGTTGCACGCACACGATTCAGCGTGCTGTCGCGCTCGTTGGTGTCGATGGGCTTCTCATTTGGCTATCTCACGGCATTGCTGTGGGGTGTGTTCCGCATCCAAGAGGGGGCCATCACGTTTGGTGTGATGACGGCGTTCTTACAACTCGTGGGGCGCATACAGCGCCCGCTGGCCGACCTCTCACGACTGATACCATCGCTCGTAGGGGCACTCACCTCGGCCGAACGATTGATGGAGCTGGAGGAGCTGCCACTGGAACCCGATGGGGAGGCTATACGCATGGATGGCGTGGCAGGTATACGCATACACGACGTCAGCTTCAGCTATGCCGACAGCAGCAAGAAGGTGCTCGATGACTTGACGGCCGATTTTGCTCCCGGCACGATGACGGCCATACTAGGTGAGACAGGAGCGGGTAAGACTACGCTCATACGACTGATACTTGCACTGGTGCGTCCTACCCAAGGACGTGTCACCATCTATGATGCGAACCGCGAGATGGAGGTGTCGCCCCTCACACGTGGAAACCTCATCTATGTGCCGCAAGGCAACACCCTGTTCAGTGGCAGCATACGCGAGAATCTCTTGCTAGGCCGCCCCGATGCTACCGATGAGGAGCTATGGACGGTGCTGGAGACGGCTTGTGCCGATTTTGTGGAGCGCTTGCCCGACAAGCTCGACACGCTATGTAGCGAGCAGGGTGGGGGACTGAGCGAGGGGCAGGCTCAACGCATCGCCATAGCACGCTCATTGCTACGCACGGGAACGGTGCTCTTGCTCGATGAGGCTACATCGGCCCTAGACCCTGAAACAGAGCGCAGACTGCTGCATAATGTGGCTACTACACAGCGCGGTAAGACGGTGATATTCATCACCCATAGACCCTCGGTGCTGGAGTATTGTGACCATGTGCTGAGAATAGATAGCTGATGGGCTGCATACCCTGATATGTGAAACTCAATAATTAGATATATAGATACTTATGATTGAATACCTCAAAGGAGACCTTA
>JAEIGA010007730.1_pt1 | contig 16299 bp, 13 predicted proteins | sample 9270691 | NCBI WGS metagenome assembly JAEIGA01 (sample SAMN17057246, study PRJNA624740) | gut metagenome | biome: biome; isolation source: fecal sample | host: Bos grunniens | place: China: Xizang | collected 2019
AGCAAGAACTGAAGAAGTATATCCACTACTACAACAATGATAGAATCAAACTGAGACTAAAAGGAAAGAGTCCGGTGCAATACCGAACTCTTTACCAATAAACTTTTTTATTAATCCGTCCAACTTTTTGGGGTCAGATCACAGTGATGTTCATCTCTTTTTGATTTGTCATTTGTTCCAGATGTCCCACGAAGCAAGTGCCTGCAAGTACCACATTTCGTAACCGCTTTTTGTGGTGGCTCCGCGTTCTGCTCCTTTTTGCAGAAACAGGGTGTTCTCGGGGTTATATACAATATCGTACAGCAAATGCTTTTCACCGATATATTCGTATGGAATATCAGGGCATTGGTCTATTCCGTGTCCTACCATTCCGAGCGGAGTGCAGTTTACAATGAGTGTGTGGCTCTCCATAATCTCTTTTGTCAAATCACTGTATGCTATTTTATTATCTCCTGCGTTGCGTGATACAAATAGAAACTCTATGCCAAGCTGCTTCAGGGAGTATGCTATTGCTTTTGATGCACCGCCGGTGCCCAATATTAGGGCTTTACTGTGTTTGTCCTTTACAAGTTTTTCTATGGAATTTGTAAATCCTATCACATCGCTGTTGAAACCATAAAGATGAGGCTTTCCGTCGTTGTCGCGTATAACCTTTACAACATTTACGGCATCAATCTCTTTTGCTCCATCGCTTAATCCCTCGAGATAGTCCATAACCTTCTGCTTGTAAGGAATGGTTACGTTGAAGCCGCATAGCTCCGGATTTTCAGCGAGAATACGTGGTAACTCTTCGATGTTCTCTATCTCAAAAGGTATGTATCGGGCATCGATGCCTTCCTTCGCAAATTTGTCGTTGAAAAACGCCGGTGATGCCGATTGCGCCAAAGGGTAGCCTATGATTCCGTATTTTTTCATCTTTTCTGTAATGTGGATGGCATTAAATACAATATGGCGCAATTGCGTCATATTGTATTTATGTTTTACGATTGTGGTTACTTGGCAAGATATTCGCTTACATTCTTCTCAATGCGTGCGTTGATATCCTCGCACTCTTCCTTGATGAACTTCTCGCCTGTGATGTTCTCGAACAATTCGATATAGCGGTTGCTGATGCTCTCTACAATCTCATCAGTCATCTCAGGAACTTGCTGTCCCTCTTTTCCCTGGAATCCGTTGTCCATGAGCCATTCGCGTACGAACTCCTTTGAAAGCTGTTTCTGTGGCTCTCCTTTCTCGAACTTCTCCTCGTAGCCTTCAGCATAGAAATAACGGCTGCTGTCGGGAGTGTGAATCTCGTCCATCAGGTATATTGTACCGTTGTGCTTGCCGAACTCATACTTTGTGTCAACAAGGATAAGGCCGCGCTCTGCTGCAATCTCTGTACCTCTCTTGAACAGGGCAAGAGTGTATTTCTCGAGCACTGCGTATTCTTCGGGAGTAGCAAGGCCCTGTGCAAGAATCTCCTCTTTAGAGATATCTGCATCGTGCTCACCTATTTCAGCCTTTGTAGTAGGAGTGATGATAGGCTCAGGGAATCTCTCGTTCTCGCGCATGCCTTCAGGCAGCTTGACGCCGCAGATTTCGCGTACTCCGCTCTTGTATGCACGCCATGCCGAGCCACACAAGTAACCACGTACAATCATCTCTACAGGGAAACCTTCGCACATAACACCCACTGTTACCATAGGGTCGGGAGTAGCGAGTTTCCAGTTGGGGCAAATGTCTGTTGTAGCATCAAGGAATTTTGCTGCAATCTGGTTCAGCATCTGTCCTTTGAAAGGAATACCTTTAGGAAGCACTACGTCGAAAGCTGAAATACGGTCTGTTGCAACCATAACCAACTTGTCTTCAACTTTGTACACGTCGCGTACTTTACCATGATAAACACTTTTCTGATTCTCGAAATTGAATTCGGTGTTTGTTAATGCTTTTGCCATTTTTTATTTAGTTTTGGTTTTTATTCTCTTTTCTGTCGTTTTTTGCCATTTCGGCATTCTGTTTCTCGTGTTTCTCGTATGCTTCTACAATACGTGTCACCAATTTGTGGCGCACAATATCTTTCTTGCTCATGGTGACAAAACCAATGCCGGGAACTCCGTTAAGCACCTTTTGTGCATGCAATAGTCCCGACCCGCTATGCTGTGGCAAGTCTATCTGCGTGAGGTCGCCTGTTATAATCATCTTAGTATTCATACCCATACGGGTGAGGAACATCTTTATCTGCTGTGGAGTGGTGTTCTGTGCCTCGTCAAGGATTACCACAGCGTCGTTTAAAGTACGTCCACGCATAAAAGCCAATGGAGCAATCTGAATCACATTGTTGTCCATGTGCTCTTTTAACTTTGCTATAGGAATCATATCTTCCAAAGCGTCATAAAGCGGTTGAAGATACGGGTCTATCTTGTCGCGCATGTCGCCGGGAAGAAATCCTAATTTTTCTCCGGCTTCAACGGCCGGTCGGCTCAGTATTATCTTTCTTATCTCGCGGTTTTTTAGTGCCTTGACGGCAAGTGCGATGGCGGTGTAGGTCTTTCCTGTTCCGGCCGGGCCTACGGCGAAGAGCATGTCGTTCTTCTTGAACTCTTCTACAAGGCGGCATTGGTTTTCGGTACGTGGATAGATAGGGCGCCCATTGATGTTATATACAATGACTTTGCTGTCGTTGCCCTTGTCACCTTTTTTGCCGTTTACCGCGTCAATGATAGCCTCTTCGGTCAGGCTGTTGTATTTGTTGCAATACTCTACAAGCAGTTCCACAACTTTGTTGAAACGGTCGAGTTCCTCTTCATCACCCATGGCTTTAACAACATTGTCACGTGCAACAATACGTAGCTTTGGATGCAGTCTTTTGAGCATCTGCAAGTGTACATTGCCTGCTCCGTAAAAGCCTACAGGGTCAATACCTTCGAGGGTGATAATTCGTTCAATCATTTCTTGTTTGGGTGTGTGGATTTAAGTTGTTTTTATTTATCCGCGAAGATAGAAAATAATCCTTTTATCGCCAAATTAAAATTATTCTATAACAATCTCGTCAATGAATATCCAAGCCGGTTTACCCACTGCCGGATGCCATGCAGGGATGCTATGTTCCACAAGTGCTTTGATCTTTACAAAACGTGTTGTGGTTGGCTCCAAATCAAATACGTGGTTGTATATTATGTTCGGGTCTTCGTCGGTGAGTGAAGGATGCTCTCTGTCGAGAAGCGTTCTGTAATTCTCGCCGTCGTCCGAAACGGATATTTTTATACCTCTGATGTCAAAAACCCAATCGCTCTTGTCAACGCTTGTGTCGAATTTTACGCGATTGATTTCTGTAGCTTCTTGAAGGTCGATTACTGCTTCAAAATCGTTTTCGCTGAATCCGAGCCAACGGCCTGTGCGGTAGTTGGGTGTTCCTTTCAAACCATCGACCAGGGTAATTGCACCGTTGAATGTATAGTTCTTGTGTACGGGCTGTATCAATGTGATAGGTTTGGCAGTAGCTTTGTTGAAGAATATCTCTTCGGTATATGTTCTTGTCTCGAATTTTTCGCTGATGCCTTTTGCTTTGAATGTGCAAGAGGTTGTAAACTCTACCGGTGCTGTGTACAATGTAGATGATGTAGTAGGTTCGCTGCCGTCGAGAGTGTAATAGACGGGAATATCGCCGAGTACATTCATTTCAAGAGTAATAACATTGCGTACGGTATCGGTGTTGAATTTTGTCTCGATATCAAGTATGTGCTTTGCGTAATTGTAGTTGTTTACCTTATATAATTCGAACAATGGTAAGAGACGCTGCTTGAAATCTTCAAAATCCTTGTTGTCTGCTTTGCACCATTGTACTTCGCAAAGTGCAGCCATACGTGGTAACTCCATGTATTCGACATGGCTGAATGTGGGCACATACTCTGTCCACAGATTTGCCTGAACACCTATTATGTGTTTCTGTTGCTCTGCAGTCAGCGATTCGTGCATCGGTTCAAAGCTATATACCTTTTCAACAGGAACATATCCACCGATAGCCAAAGGCTCATCATCGGTACGTGTTGTCTGGTAGTAGTCAAAATAGAGGAAGTTGTTGGGCGACATAATGCAGTCGTGTCCTTGCTTTGCAGCCTCTATGCCACCGTCTATACCACGCCAAGAGTGTACTGTTGCATTAGGTGCAAGACCACCTTCGAGAATCTCATCCCATCCGATGATTTGGCGGCCTCTGCTGTTGAGGAATTTCTCGGCATGAGAGATTACAAAACTCTGCAAGTACATTTCAGCACTATGCTTTTCATCGCCTTTTATTCCAAGTGCCTTTATACGTGCTTGGCATTTAGGACATTTCTGCCATTGATCCTTCGGGCATTCATCACCACCGATATGTATATATTCTGACGGGAATATTGCAATTATCTCTTCGAGTACATCCTCTATGAATTTGAGTGTAGCATCGTTTCCTGCGCAGAGCACGTTGTCCGACACACCCCACATTTTCCAAACCTCGTATGGTCCACCGGTACAACCAAACTCGGGATATGCAGCAAGTGCTGCCTGCATGTGTCCGGGGAGGTCTATTTCGGGGATAATGGTAATGTGACGTTCTGTAGCGTATTCTATAATCTCTTTGCACTCTTCCTGTGTGTAGAGGAATGGGCCATAGTGCTGTCCATCGTAAACACCGCTGTTCTTGCCTATGACAGTCTCGTCGCGTTCCGCTGCAATTGTTGAAAGCTTGGGGTATTTCTTGATTTCAATGCGCCAGCCCTGGTCGTCGGTCAAGTGCCAATGGAAACGGTTGATATTGTGCATGGCGAGAATATCGATGAAACGCTTGATGGAATCTGTCGTAAAGAAGTGGCGTGATACATCAAGGTGTGCTCCACGATAAGAGAAACGTGGGTAGTCGTTTATTTGCACTGCAGGCATGTTTATTGAATTGGCATTGCCGACAGGAAGCGACTTGCGCAGTGTCTGTATTCCGTAGAATACTCCTGCAGTTGTTTTTCCCGTAATTATGATTCCTGTATCATCTACTCCAATGTTGTAGCCTTCTTTGTGACCGATGTAATCGGCCGTTCTAAGTGTTATAGCTTTTTCTGCAGGAGCGTCTGTGATAGACAATTCCAATGCTGTTGACTCCTTGATATATTCAGCCAATAGCTCTGCGTTACGCTTCAAATCTTCGTTGCCGTTGTATGAGATTACGGTATTTCCGTTAATGCGGAATCCTTCGGCTTCAATAGAGGTAATCTCTTGTGGAAGAGGGATTATACGGTAATTTGCTGTGTGGTTGCTGTTGTTACATGAGAGCAGACCACAGCAAAGAACGAGTACTCCTAAAAGTGTCTTTTTCATAAATAATGTATTTTTTGTTTCTTTTATGCGAAGATAATGAAAAGTTGTGAATAAAGCAGAAATGTCCCAAAAGCTTTTGGGACATTTCTGCTTTATTATAATGATTAATATTGGTCTTCCGGTTTTGCGGGATTGTTGATGATATTTGTTGGTACAATTTCAAGATAGTCCTGATTGAACTGAACATAGTCGGTTCCTCTCATGATATCATCTGTTACATTCTTGAAACGTATCCAATGGTCTCCCTTGTCAAGTCTGTATGTGCCGATGATTTTACGGAGTGCCAAACCTGAATCTCGCATGCTGTTTCCGTCTTTATCAAGATGGCAGCTAGCCGGACCTTTCATATAAAAACGGTTACGCATTGTTTGGTCAAGTACCTTGTTCTCTTCGGCTGATTCTTTGTCTTCTTCCCAACCAATCAAAGGTTTATCTGAACCTAAACCCATATCAACGGGGATTCCACATACATTTCCGTCGAAATAGAATTGGGTGACGGCGCGTAGTCCGGATACTGAATATCCAAAGCGAATTTCATAATCACCTTCCGGTACGTGTGGAATACGGTATGAAAAATCGTAGCGTCCAAGAGCCAGAAGTTCGTCTCCCTGGTAGTTTGCATAACCTCCTGTTCCGGTAGAGTGAGGGCGTAGATATAGAATTACGGTATTTGCTATTACTCCATTTATAACAAGACGTTTGCAATATCCTTCTGGGATATATGTGGTGCTGTTGTTCTCTCCACTGTTGTCTTCCCAACGCAAAGAATTGTTTGTTAATTCAGGGAATAGCGATGATACATCCCAACGCATTCTTTCGTTAAGTACATTGCCTGCCATTTCATCATTGTTATAAATAAGAATCTTGTCAATGACATGCAATGTTCCATTGATAGCTTTTTGGTCAAAATTTTCAACACCGGAATCCTCTCTTCTCAAAACTTTGACATTCAGGTATTTTGCCATATCAGGATTTACACATAGTGTGCCTTTTTCTTGTGCGTAGTTGATGATGATATCGTTCTTTAGCGCTTCGTTTGTGAAGGGCTTTGTAACTTTTATCATGGTATATGGCAACATGGTCTCGAAGTAGTCGTATCTGTCGAAGATTGTCGGAAGGTTTACTTCGGAACTGAATCCACCTCCACTATTGGTATAGCCTTCCATGATAAATCCACCGGGTGCAGAACCTTCGTAGAAAAGCTGACGATCTATTATATGATATCTTATATATTGGTGTAGTGCATTTTTTTCATTCTTGTAATCACCGGGAGCCTCTTCTCCGTAAAACTTTTGTGCAAGTTTTTCCAAATCCTCAAGAGTTTGGATAGATATACCAAGGTGATTGTTTTCAGGGTTTGCAAGAAGCTCGTCAGTCTCCATAAGAATTGTATAACGCTGGCGGTGCTCTTCGGGTGAGTATGCAGTTCCTTCCCTCTCAATTTTCATGCCTGCAGGTTGACGTGGCTCGTAATTAGGTGTAAGTTCGTAAATATTCAATAATTCGTCAAGACCGGTCTCCATAATGGCTTGGCCAAATAAACTTAGCTCTTTATGTTGGAGAATTTGCTCATGGATTTTCTTTGTTGAAGGATTTAGAACTTTGTTGATGGTTTGAATAATACCATTTTCGGTTTCAATGTCAACTTCTAAGATTTCAGCTTGGTCATCAAGCAAAAATCTGCCGGCTGAAGTCAAAGACAATTTAACTGAACGACGGTTCATTGTGTTCTTTGGGAAGTTTCCTTCTGATGCCTTGTCGGCTTTGTATCCCAATTCAATGATGTGGTTCTTTGCTATTTCGGTAGCAACGCTGTCGTTCAACATTTCTACGTCTGTAGAAGTGATTTTGCTCTCTTCCGGATTCTTGCACATTTCGGCAAGGAATTCGTCAACCGCTGCATTCGTTGGAGCAAAACAGGTGTATGAACCGTATGTCGATAATGTTTGGAACAGGCTACTCTCTGCCTTCTTGCTTATGTTTGCTTTCTTGAGGATCGTAATGAATTTACTGTACTTCTCCGGTTGCTTTTCCAGGTAAGTAGAAATCAATTCTCCGGTCCATGTAAAACGGTTTTCTTCAGGAATGTCTTCAACGCAGCTTGTGGCTAAAAAGCTTGATACACAAACAAATGTGTAAAGGATTGCTCTCTTTAGGAAGTTAAAAGCAGGTTTGTTCATATCGTTTTTTCTTTGTTTTCGGTTCTGTTTTACACACAATGTTGCTCTTGCAATAGTGTGTCCTTATGCAGGTTTTAGTCAATTATTTCCCAAAATTATGATTTAAATTTCAAACGGCAAAGAAAAAATTTTTATTTTTTTTATTGATTCCCTAATTTTTCTTGAATCGCGTCTTGTTTTACCTTTTTTGAACTATTTCATAAAAACAAAATAAACGGCCAAAATAAGAAAAATTACAGCTACGAGGTGGTTCCATTGCAGCGTTTCGCCTTTAAAACACACCGAAACTATCACGCCGAATACAAGGCATGAGATAACCTCTTGAATGACTTTTAGTTGCACTAAAGAGAATGGGCCTCCATTTATCTCTGAACCTATTCTGTTGGCCGGGATAAGGAAAGAATATTCCAATAGGGCAATACACCAGCTTATAAGTACGATGACTACAATTGATGTGTTGTGTGAAATTATCTTCATCTCCTGCAATTTGAGATTGCCGTACCATGCAAATGTCATGAATGTGTTCGAGATTACTAATAGGACGAGTGTTAGGATTGCTTTTGACATTGTAAATATTTTTTATTGTTTTTTGTCTATTTTGGGTGGTAGAAGCGATGGCTGTATGTTGCTCATTGCTCCCCATAGATTGTAACGCGCTTCGGGGTTGAGATTCTCAAGGTTGGCAAGCAGGTCTTTCATTGTTTTGCGGTGTGAGTCATTCTCGTAAGGGCAATTCTTTTTAAGGGGTGGAAATACCTGTTGCTTTGCGTATATCTCCACGTCGTTTTCGTTGACAAGACAAAGAGGACGTATTATTGTGATAGGGAATTTGTCCATGCTCATTACGGGAGCCATGGCGCTGAATGTTCCTTGAAAAGTCATATTCATGAGCATTGTCTCGATGAAGTCATCCATGTTGTGTCCTAGCGCAATCTTGTTGCATCCGATCTCCTGCGCCAATGTGAAAAGAGCTTTCCTGCGATTCCACGAACAGAGAAAACAGGGCGACTTGCGCTTGTCGGTACTAGCATCAAAAAAACTCTCTAAAATGTGCAGTTCAACGCCGAGCCCGTCGCAAAAATCCTTAAGGAATGTTGCGTCTGCACTGTAAGGAATATTTGTCATTTTTACATGTGCGGCGACAATGCTGATTTTGGGTTTGTATATGCGGCTGCGTTCTGCCATCAACTGTAATAATGTCAGCGAGTCTTTCCCACCTGACAGCGCAATGAGTATCTTGTCGCCGTCGTGCAACATCTCATAATCTTTTGTCGCGCGACTGAACTGTTTGTGTATTCGTCGGTATAAGAGTTGTTCTGCAGTTGGTTTGGGCATCTATTCAGGACTTAATGTTTTGCGTCGCGAAGTTAATGAAAATAGCTCTTCGATTATCCTTTTTCGATAATTATTATATTAAATTATATAAAAATGGACCGGTAAGATTATAAATTGTGTTTTTTATCATTATATTCGCGAATGGTTATAAACTATGCTGAGATGAAATTGAGATATTATATATTGGCTGTCTTGCTTCTTTTTGTGTGCGGTGCGGTAGCACAGAACAAGAATACCGCACGTAAACTTTTCCAGCAGGGAAAATATGAAGAGGCAAAGCCGATGTTTCAAAAATTGTTGAAAAAATATCCACAGAATGCCGAGTACAGTTTCTGGTATGCAGTGTGCTGTTACGAAACAGACGATTCTGTTGATGTGTTGCCATTGCTTGAATATGCAGCTTCGCGTAAGATTTCCAACGCCTATCGTTATCTTGGCGATTATCATGCTGAGCGTCTTGATTACCCCCAGGCAATATCTTACTACGGAAATTTTGTGGATGTGACTCCCGACGAAACTTTGCGTGAGGAGTACAATAAACGCCTTTCTGATGTGAGCCGTCTTAACCGCATGGTGATGAATTGCGAAAAAATATGTATAGTTGACAGTTTTGTTGTTGACAAGAGTGAATTCTTTTCTGTTTACAATATCGGCTCTGAAGCCGGCGTGATTTCTACGCAAGCACAGTTCTTTGACGACTCTTCGCTTGGCGGAAACATATATTGTTCGGAGCGAGGCTTGGATATATGCTTTTCGGATGTTGAAGAGAATGGTTTGATAAAATTATATAGCAATTCAAAGGTCGGTGACGAGTGGGGCAGAGCTAAACGTTTGTCGGGCTTTGACACAAAAGGTAATGACGATTATCCGTTTATGCTTTCCGATGGTATCACTCTTTATTTTGCGAGCGACGGTGAAGGCTCTATCGGTGGCTACGACCTTTTTGTGACACGTCTTGACACGGAAAGCGGACGTTTCTTGCGCCCCGATAATTTGGGTATGCCTTTCAACTCAACAGCCAACGATTATATGCTTGCCATAAATGAGGTAGCTAATCTTGGATGGTTTGCTACCGACCGCAATCAGCCCGACAGCCTTGTGTGTGTCTATCTCTTTGTTCCGAACGATGGCATGGCAAAGTATGATGAATCACTCGGCTTTGAAACTCTTCTCGCTCGGGCAAGGATAAGTTCTATAGCCGATACACAAGGTGATGAGGCGCTGTTGCGTAGGGCTACGCAACAGTATGCAATGTTGCTCTATGGCATATCCAATGGAAAGGCTAAAAATGAATTCCTGTTTGTGCTGGATGATACACGTGACTACACCCGTTTGGCCGATTTCGTGAGCGAAGCAGCGCGCGGGCTCTTTGTCGAATGGCGCAAGCGCAAGGTGGCACTTGAGGATAATATTGCTCTGCTGGATAGTAAACGCGACGCCTATGCTTCGGCAAATGCAAAGGGTAAAGAGGCTATGCGCGAAGAAATATTGTTTCTCGAAAAGAATATCGAGGAGGAACAGGATGTGCTGGATGTGATGGAATATGAGATAAGACGATTGGAACAGGAAGAGTTGTTTCAAGAAGAATTTAATAAATAATTTTGCATATGGAATACGTTATAACTGCGTCGATAGTACTTTTTGCTTCGATATTGCTGCTTGTGGAAATTATTCTTATTCCCGGATTGGGGTTGACAGGTATTCTTGGGATAATGTCGATGATAGGTGCTGTAATTTATTCATTCAGTTTCATCGGCAGCATTGCCGGATGGATAACGTTGGGCTTTGGTTGTGCTATATGTGTCGTATTTATTCTATGGGCACTCTATGGCAAATCGCTCGACAAAGTAGCATTGAAAAAGAATATCGATTCAACCGTGAAAGAGGATGAGATAAGTAAATTTGCCGTTGGCGACAAGGGTGTTGCTCGTACACGTCTTGCGCTCATCGGCGAGGCTGAAATAAATGGTCTTATTGTTGAGGTGAAGTCGGAATCAGGTTTCGTCGATGAGGGAGAGCCTGTAGAGGTGGTACGGCTTTCGGGTGACACCGTTTTTGTTAAAGTGATAAAATAATCTTAAATAATACAATTATGAATACTATTTTTGTTGGAGGAGTAGTGGTGGCTGTCATCGTTTTGTTGTCGGTCTTTTTCCACTATGTACCATTCATGCTTTGGCTATCGGCTAAAGTAACGGGAGTTCAGATTTCGTTGATGCAATTGTTCTTGATGCGCATCCGTAATGTGCCGCCATATAAGATTGTCCAGGCAATGATTGAGGCGCACAAGGCCGGTCTTGACAATATTACACGCGACAGCCTCGAGGCGCACTACCTTGCAGGTGGTAATGTCGAAAAGGTTGTTCATGCTCTTGTATCTGCTTCAAAGGCAAATATCGAACTGTCGTTCCAGATGGCTACAGCCATCGACCTTGCCGGTCGCGATGTGTTCGAGGCTGTGCAGATGTCGGTTAATCCTAAGGTCATTGATACTCCACATGTTACTGCCGTTGCAAAGGATGGTATCCAGCTCATTGCCATTGCCCGTGTTACAGTGCGTGCAAATATCAAGCGTCTTGTCGGTGGTGCCGGTGAGGACACTGTTCTTGCGCGTGTAGGCGAGGGTATAGTATCGTCTATCGGTTCGGCCGAGAGCCATAAGGCAGTGCTCGAGAATCCCGACTCAATCTCAAAACTCGTGCTCAAGAAAGGTCTTGACGCAGGCACTGCGTTCGAGATACTATCTATCGACATCGCTGATATCGATATAGGTAAGAACATCGGTGCTGCATTGCAGATTGACCAAGCCAATGCCGACAAGAATATTGCACAAGCTAAGGCCGAGGAGCGTCGTGCCATGGCTATTGCTCTTGAGCAGGAGAACAAGGCCCGCGCACAAGAGGCTCGCGCACATGTTATCGAGGCAGAGGCTGAGGTTCCAAAGGCTATGGCTGAGGCTTTCCGCACAGGAAATCTTGGTATCATGGACTACTATCGTATGAAAAATATTCAGGCAGATACCGCGATGCGCGACAACATTGCAAAGGAGTAAGGTGTTGAATATTCGTGAAACTTAAATTTGTACGATTATGAAACGTTATTTTGCCCCTTCGGAATTGCTCATTGAACCTAATGGTGCAATATATCATTTAGGTGTAAAGCCCGAACAGTTGGCCGACAAAGTTATTCTTGTCGGTGACCCCAACAGAGTGCCGAAAGTGGCTGCATTCTTCGACACGCAGGAGTGTGATGTCAGCGCACGCGAGTTCCGTACAATAACCGGTACATATAAAGGTAAGCGCATCAGCGTGGTGGGTACAGGTATCGGTTGCGACAATATCGACATTGTTGTAAATGAACTCGATGCACTTGCAAACATTGACTTTAAAACGCGTATGGAGAAGGACTCTTTCCGTCAACTTGAACTTGTGCGTATAGGCACTTGCGGAGGTTTGCAGGAGTACACACCGTTGGGCTCGTATATATGCTCGGTGAAGTCGGTGGGCTTCGATGGCTTGCTCAACTTCTATGCAGGACGTAACGAGGCGTGTGACCTTGAATTTGAGGAGGCTTTCAAAAAACATCTCAATTGGTCGCAGTTGCTCTGCGCGCCTTATACTGTTCCGGCAGACAAAGAATTGGTGGAGCGCATTGCCAAGGATGATATGGTACGTGGCGTGACAATCTCTTGTGGAGGATTCTTCGGGCCACAGGGCAGACAGTTGCGAGTGCCGCTTGCATTCCCCAAACAGAATGAACTTGTAGAGTCGTTCGAGTTCGAGGGGCAGCATATCACCAATTTTGAGATGGAGAGCTCGGCACTTGCCGGCCTCGCGGCACTCATGGGACATAAGGCGGTTACAGTATGCCTTGTCATAGCCAACCGTCGTGCCAAAGAGGCAAATATCGACTATGCAGTGAAGATGAATGAATTGATACTTACGGTGCTTGAAAGAATATGAAAATGAATAAAAAGCGCAACTTTGCGTTACGCTTGCCCTCAAAATGCTCATTTACGCTTAGTAAACAGCGCTTTTTCGGGCTTCGCAAGCCTTAATTTACATCTTTTTATTCATCCTCATTAGAAACTGTCTATTTACTACCATTAAAAAGAATAACCGTAGGGGCAGACCGGTGTGTCTGCCCTTGCAATGAAAATAAACAAAAGAAATAATCAGACGATGAATGACACAATATGCGCTTTGGCAACGCCACAAGGCGGAGCAATAAGCATTGTAAGAATATCGGGCGAGAAAGCCATTGAATATACATCACAAATCTTCACCCCGCGCAAAGGCTTGCCGCTCGCAGAGCGCAAATCACACACCGCTGTATTTGGCGACATCAGCGTCACCCCCGGTGAACTGCTCGACGAAGTGCTGGTAACCATAATGCGTGCGCCACACACCTATACAGGCGAAGATGTGGTGGAGATAAGTTGTCACGCGTCGTCATATATAACGCAGCAGATACTGCTCGCGCTGTTCAATCTTGGTGCACGCCAGGCCGACGCCGGTGAGTTCACCATGCGTGCCTTCCTCAATGGTAAGATGGACCTCAGCCGTGCTGAGGCTGTTGCAGACCTTATATCATCGACATCAAAAGCGTCTCACCGCTTGGCGATGAACCAGTTGAAGGGCGATTTCAGCAACGAGCTTGCAGGCCTGCGCGACAAATTGCTCAAACTCACCACACTTATGGAACTCGAACTCGACTTCAGTGAGGAAGATGTTGAGTTCGCCGACCGCAGTGAGCTTACCCGTCTGTGCGATGATATTGATGCAACCATGACACGCCTCACCGACTCATTTGCCGTTGGCAATGCTGTGAAGAACGGTGTACCGGTAGCCATAGTGGGTGAGACCAATGCCGGCAAGAGTACTTTGCTCAACGCCCTCTTGCGCGAGGAGAGAGCCATCGTCAGCGACATAAGTGGCACTACACGTGACACAATTGAAGGCCTCATGAACATAGGCGGCACAACCTTCCGTTTTGTTGATACCGCAGGTGTGCGCGACACGCAGGATGTCGTAGAGCGCATAGGTATTGAGCGTGCCCTCGAACAGCTCAAGAAATCATCAATAGCATTGTGGCTTGTTGACCCGGCAGCAGACTATACACAGATGGAAATCACAGCAAAGAAGATACTGCCCGGCTGCAAAGACAAGAAACTTGCAATACTCATAAATAAAAGCGACACCATCAGAGGCGAGCGTGTTGCAGAGATTATGGAGTGGGGCAAGACACTTGTTGCCGAGTGTGGTGAAGACATCGTGTGGAGCGAGAACGACATATGGGCAATCTCGGCCCGACTCAGAAGTAATCTCGACAGGCTCGAGGAGTTTCTCGTGCGCAGCGCAGCTTTGCCATCAATCTCAAGTGGCGATGTCGTTGTCACCAACGTACGTCACTACGAAGCCCTCACCCGCGCCCTTAAAGAGATAAAAGAGGTAAAGCACAGCCTTGAGCTTGGTCTCAGCGGCGACCTTGTCAGCGAACACCTCCGCGCAGCAATCCACCACCTTGGCGAAATCGTCGGCGAAGTGACTAACGATGAAGTGCTTGGAAATATCTTTGCCAATTTCTGCATCGGAAAGTAACCCACGATTAGCAACAATTATAAAATATTACTATTGATTATAAAGGCGTTGATTATCAGCGCCTTTTCTTTTTGCTATATGACTAATATAGGTCTAATATAGTCGTTTTTCAGCTCATTTTTGTACCTCATTTGTACCGCGATACTAAAACCACCACTTTGTGGTTGGCAAGGTAATGGAGAATGTTGACAATGGTTTACAATAGTTGACGATAGTTGACGATAGTTGACAAATACAGGAGAAATGAACATTAAAAACGATGTAAAAATGGCAACAAGCAGTATTAGAATTACAAAGATTTGTCAATGGTGCGGTGTGGAATTCGAAGCTCAAAAAGTATCCACAAAGTATTGTTCCCACCGTTGTGCTAATCTCGCCTACAAACAAGCAGTGAGAGATAAAAGAGTAAAGCAGGCTGAAGCAGAAACTCTATCAATCAAATTAGAGAAGCCAATAGAAAATGTTAAGGACAAAGAGTATCTATCATTTGCCCAAGCAGGAAAACTATTAGGGCTATCTCGTCAGGCTGTATATAATATGGTTAAAGCGGGGAACCTAAAAGCATCAAAGATCAGTAGTAGATTATCATTTATCAAACGAACGGATATAGATGCCATGCTTGAGAATAAACCATACAAAACATTACACCCAAAAGATTCAGTGCCCATCACCGAATTCTACACTACTGCTGAGATAAAAGAGAAGTACGGCGTAAAGGAATCGTGGCTATACAAGATTGCAAAGGAGCATAATATTCCTCGCACCTTCAATCGTGGCAAGACCTACTGGAGTAAGAAACATATCGACTCCTACTTCGCAAAGAAAACCCCAGATGCAAGCATCACCGAATGGTATAGTGTACCCGAGATCCAAGAGAAGTTTGGAATGACACTCAGTGCAATCTACAGTTTTGTTTCCAAGAATGTGATTCCAAAGAAAAAAGAGGGCATTACTGTATGCTATTCAAAGAAACATTTTGATATTGCCAAAGGAGTTGCTGAGCCTGAGAAACCTCAATACTACACTATACCCGAAGCTATGGAGAAATTCAACCTTACGCGAGACCAGCTCTATCACTATGTGAAGTACCACAACATCACTCGCATCAAGGTTGGTAAATACACCAAAATAAGTAAGTCTGAACTTGACGAGTTTCTTGCACCGCCACAAATCAAAAAATAATTGTGGTGACTATGTCGGTTATTCTCGGGTGAGTTGTTCCACCATTGAATAACCGCGTTCCTTTGCTTTCAGAAAAAATATTTAACTCATTAATAATTAAGGATTATGTTACACACTTGTACAAAAGTTACCCTTCGTCAGAGAGAAATAACCAATGGTCGTATCTCGCTTTACCTGGATTACTATCCAGCAGTTCGGCACCCAGAGACAATGATAATGTCCCGGCGTGAGTATCTTGGCATATACATCTACGCACGCCCGAAGAATGAGATGGAGCGTGAGTTTAACAATGATATGCTGATGAAGGCAGAAGCAATACGTTGCATAAGGGTACAGTCATTAATCAATGAGGAATTCGGCTTCCTTGACAAGAACAAGATGAGAGCTGACTTCTTGGAATATTTCAGGAAGAAGATGCACAACAAAGACCACAAATGGAAGGTTGTATATAACCACTTTTACAACTTTGTAAATGGCAAATGCTCTTTTGGAGATGTTACTGTTGATTTGTGCAAAAAGTTCAGAGAGTACCTTTTGAGTGCCAAACAATTAAAGCACTCCAAACACCCTGTATCACAAAATTCCGCGTCTGCCTACTATTCTACATTCCGAGGCTTGCTGAAAATAGCATACATAGAGAAGATGTTCAAAGAGAATCTGAATGATTATCTTGA
>JAEIGA010007731.1_pt1 | contig 16299 bp, 16 predicted proteins | sample 9270691 | NCBI WGS metagenome assembly JAEIGA01 (sample SAMN17057246, study PRJNA624740) | gut metagenome | biome: biome; isolation source: fecal sample | host: Bos grunniens | place: China: Xizang | collected 2019
CCCTCTTCATCAAACAAAGTCCACTTTGGATCAGTCCCACCATCCTCCATAAACATAAACGTTACAGGATAATAAGATGAAGTTTGTGTATTTATACCTCCTGCAGATAACAATCTATCACCAACAAATGTTATATGATAAAACAAGTCACGTCGAGGTGAATCTAAATGGAACAGAGTTTCTGAATTCACGAACTGCTTGTCCTGCAAATCATAACTGCTTATACCTTCAAGACCTTCTGCTACATAAAACCTACCATTTATACAGGTTATATCTTTGGTTGATTTAGGAAGTTTGAAATTAATATTATTCCATCTACTAGTATACTCATCATTATAAATGAACACGTGAGATGAATTTCCAAACACAAGACATCCATCGTCAGAATCCATGTAGGTAACCGTATTTTGCAAGATACTAAAGGCACGTCCATTTAATGAGATTTCGTCTACCCCATTTTCTTTTCTACCAAACAGATGCGAATCATGAACGGCAAGTTCTACATATATCTCCTCACTTATCGGAGTGTCCCAAACGGACTTATCGTGCATATTGCTTTTTGCCGAAAACTTAAAAAGACCATGATTCGTTGCAACATAAAACATTTCATCTATTTCTGCGAACGAATAAGGCTTGATACCAGACAAATGATAGGTTTCTCGGACAACAGCCTCATGAGAGTCTAACTCAATAATTCCCTTATCCATACATAGAAAGATCTTTTCACCATAATGTCCTATGCCATAGACACTCTCTCCCATTATAGACTTGTCCATCAGTGCTGTAATGTTATGTACATCACCGTCATTGTCAATCAAATCCAAATTACCAGTAGCATATACGAGAAGAAGTGACTCTGTTGCTGAGTTGTATGATATATGATAAATCTCCTTGTCGTTCAAATCATGTAGACAATCAAATGTCTCAACACTTCCATCTTCTACATCATATCGTACAAGATTACCAGTAATAGAACCAATGGTGCCACTACCCTTCATTACACAATACAGATAGTCACCAGCAACCTCCACCTGTACCGCCTCGGTATAAGCAGGATACACCTGCCACTTCTCGGTTTGCGAAAACGAGAAGAGACAGGTGCAACAAAACAGAACAGAAAATAAAATTCTCCTTTGCATTCTATTTTTCGGTATGGACGCCACCGGTCGCAGAACCGTAGTTTCCATATAACCCATAGTGTCCGTAGTGTCCGTACTGACGTGTATGGCGACGCTTGGTCATATCCACACCATTGAGGACAATATTACAATTGGTCAATTTGCCCTCCCTTGTGAGACTGTTGATCAATTCAAAGTTTGCCTTGGGACTATAATCAGCACGTGTAACGAATATTGTAACATTTGCCAGTCTGCCAATCGTTAATGTATCAGCCACCAGGCCCACTGGAGGCGTATCAAGAATGACATAGTCATACTTTGTGGACAAGTAATCTAAAGCATCCTTGAGCAATGGACCGCTCAACAGCTCTGCGGGGTTGGGAGGAATAATACCTGCCGGAAGGACATCCATATTGGCATGGATTCCAGAAGGTATTATCTGCTTGTCAAGCATGTCATAGTCTGGTTCCGCACCACACAGGAAATTAACAATGCCCAGTCTTGTTGGCTTGAGTCCAAACAACGCTACAAGCCTTGGTTTACGAATATCCAGACCTACAACTACAACCTTCTTGCCCAAAAGAGCCAAAGACATCGCAAGGTTAGCTGCAACAAATGTTTTTCCCTCACCTGGAATGCATGATGTTGTCATGATTACTTTTTCACCAGGTTTAAGCACAAAGCCAATACTTGTTCTCAAACCACGGAAAGCTTCCTCTATGACATCATTAAAGTTCTCTCGTACAACAATGGCACGCTGGTCACGCTTTTTATCCAAAACCTTTGATACTGGTATATCTGCCAGTATGGGCAATTTAGTAAGGCTCTCAACATCCCTACGTCCCTCTATACGATAACGCAGCATGTCAATCAGCAACAACAGCACAACAGGAATGACAATACCCATAACCAGGCCAAAGAGCAATACAACGCTAGTCCTCGGACTAACCTTACCCATAATCACTGGTTCGTCTATCATACGTCCCTTTGCTACTGTGCTATACAACTGGATAAAATTCTCCTCACGCTTCTGCAAGAGGGCAAGGTAAAGTTCTGACTGCAAGGTCTGCTGACGGATGATACCCGTAAGAACACGTTCCTGTGTCGGGGTCTTTGATATTCTACCGGTCACATATCTGTACTCATCTTCAATAGCATTCTTTTTAATTTCTGCATTACGACAGATGTTTTCCATATTCTGTCGGATTGAAGGCCACATATCCTTGATTTCACGTGTAAGTCTAACAACCAACGGATTGTCCTCGCTACTGTCTCTAATAAAACGACTTCTCTTTAGAACACCAGAATTGTATTCAGCTATCATAGATACCAACGGAGCCATCAAAGCAGAATTTTCTAATCCCAGATTTGCAGGTATAATCTGAAGGTAGTTCTCTGGAGCGTCCATATAATCCATTAAAGATTTCAGTACGGACACCTGCATCTGCGCCTCCAGCAAGCGCTTTCTATATTCTGACGACGCAGTAAGAACAGATGTGGCATCATTTGCAAGGTTTATCAAGTCGTTGTCCTTTTTATAAGACTCCATACTGCCCTCAGTATGCTCCAGCTCTCTTCCTATATCTGTCAATCTGTCAGTAATAAATTCCTCTGTTTTGCGTGCTATTTCGTTCTTGTCTTCATTTGCCTCCTCATTATAACTTACAAACAGTTCATTCAGGAAATCCAATGCACGTGCCTTCTTGGTATCAGTAACCGACACTTCTGCCACAGTAGTAGTCTTGGTTGTTGACGAAGCACTAAGTTTCTTTGCAGAATACAATCTGCCTACATATTTGGGAGAATATATAGTCACAAACATTCGCTTGCCGCGCTGCATTATTTTAGTTACTTTTTCTGCATCAACCTTTGCCTGCTTGGTCTCCATCTCCAAATTTGGCTCTATTGTAATGGTACCATAAGGTGTCTGCAAAGATGCAGGCAACTCCGAAAAATCCTGACTAAGTGTCAATTCATTTGGTTCCAGAACATTAAAGAAACCTTCTACATGATAGGAATTATCCTTTTGCGAGATTTCAAGATAAAGATTTGTACTAAGGGTATCCAGGCAGTTCTTATCCAAATCAACAAGAATCGGCGAATTCTTGTACAATTCCAGATTCTTAACCGTACCTTCGAGGTGATATCTCACATAGAGTTTTAGACGTTTTGCAACACTGGTAGATAATGATGTGCTGCCCAAAATCTCCAACTCGTTGTCAAAGCCGTCCGAATTTGACATCAAGCCCATTTCGCCCAATGCCAGACTCATTCCAGACAATCCCCTACCCTTTCGATCTGAGTCTTTTACCAAAACCTTCATCGAAGCAGCGTATACGGGAGACTTGTACCTTAGATACACAAACGTCGCACCAAGACACAATACTACAGAAAGTAACACCCAGTACCAATTCAGGAGCATTAATCCCCAAATCTTTTTAAGGTCAAACAACTCTTTCTCTTCGGAATTGTCAAGCATATTCATGTCATTGAATCCTGCCATAGTTCTATATTTATTTGCAAATATTTATATTAATTTGAACAAGAATGACCGCCATACAGGTCAGGCCGTCCGAAACTTGGTTGGCAAAAGTACAAATTATTTCATACATAACAAAAAAAAACGCCCAAAACTCACTGAACAATAAAAAAAAACATGCATCTACGCAATATTACTAATTTATATTATAACTTTGCCGAATAAAGAGACTTATGACACAGAACAACGACAGCAATACACAACGGACAAAGAAACTTCTCGTTTCAGCATGCGATTTCATCATGCTGAACGCATGTTTTATTGCGGTTTGGTTCGGATTTGCATTCAACAAAGCATCATTTTTGACTTTGTTATGCATAAATGCTGTAGCAATCATAGCATTGCGACAGTGGTTATGTCACTACATTCAAATCCCTTGGTTATACAGTCCCTTTAACCGCTTCCTCAAAAGAGGAACAGACATACTTCTTGCCACAACGTTTCTCCTGAGCATTTTCCCTCTAATACTCATTTTGCAAACCATTAGTATCAAGAAGAGGAGAGGAGGTGCCGTTTTGCACTTTTGCAGAATAGGGAGAGAAAACGGAAATTCCTTTAAGGCGTTGGAGTTTGGAGAGAACTACTTTTCCGACATATGGCATTTAGGACTATCACCGCTCGCATTAAACATACTTTGGGGCAACATTTCCATGTGGGATCTTCGCTCCATATCCAGAATTGAAACCCCAAGCGAAGAAAAAACAGAAACATGCAGCAGCATCAACGACGTTTTTTCCCAAAATAGCGCAGACGAACCGGACAGCACGGAAGAAAACTGCGAAACGACGGATAACGATGGGGCTGCATTAGTCGAGACAAGCAACGACACAACACTTTCAGAAAAACAATTTATAGACAATGAACATATTTAACAGACTCTTCAACAAGAAAAAGGACAACACCGTAGGAGGAGTAGAGGACTTCATGCTCCTTATACGTGTTTACTACCAGGCCACCATAGCAGCACAAATTGGAATCAACAACTTGGCTGCGCTTCCAGACCTAAGGATTTTCAAGCAAACGTATCACGTTGCCACACTAAACAACAAACTGGGTCTGGCAGAAAAGAAGCAATGCCAGAAAATGCTTCAAAGCATTTATAATAGCAGCGACAGCTTCTTTAAGGAAATTGACCTTAGCATAAAAAAAAGATGCAGGACCATCCAGGACGTACAACCCTACCTGTTACAGTTCCAGGGGTTCAGTCAGGATCTGATGATGCTCATGGGCAATCTTATGCAATGGAAATTCCGTCTCCCCTCATTTTTCCATAAAGCACTCCGCACAATGGTCGAAAAACAGGTGCACGACATTATGACCAGGAATGACTGGAAAGATGATGCCGTCAGAAGGGCATGCGCATCTGTACGCAAGTATCAAGCATCACTGTCATATAGCGAAGCCTGGATGACGGAATACGTACACACCACCGTAATGCTTGCAAAGAAAGAAAACAGACCACAAAACATGGAATAGGCATGAATCAGGATGTTACTTCTCTTATCACACGACTTGACGCACGTACACGCCAACTGATGCTGCAATATGCAAAAGTAAAGCAACAGTTGGCAGAAACCGAGCGACAACTTTCCCTTCAAAAGCAGAAATACGAAGACCTTGAGAAAGAGAAAGAGGCAACAGAGGAAAAATACTCCAGACTTAAAATGGCCCGAGTGATAGACATGCTTGACGACGACGAACTCAAGACTGCCCGTCAACGCATAAACAAGATGATAGCATCTGTAGACAAATGCCTAGCCACCATGAAAGCACAGTAAAAATGGAAGACAAGCAAAAAATTAACATACGTTTCGGTTCATGGGATCTGCCTATGACTGTACTTCGCAAGGATGAACATCTATATAGAGAGGCCGAGCAGCTGATGAAGGAAAGATATGCCTTTTACACCAGAAGCTATAAGGGGTTAACCCCCGAACGATATATGGTCATGTGCATGCTTGACATCGCAGTCAGACTGCAACACTCCCTCGAACGGAACAACAACTCCGACATTGTGGACAAACTGCTTCCATTAGCAGAAGAAATCGAAAGAGTCCTTGAAACATGATTACACATTATTTATATATATATAACATCATTTTTTAAAAACACATGAACGAAATAATAATCGGATTAGCCTGTGCAGCAATAATCATTGGTGCATGGTGGGCCATTTGGTACTTTGTTGTTGCCCCTCAGAAAATGAAAAAAATGACAGACGAGGTGCATAAGGAAGCTGAAGTTATCAAACAGAAGAAACTTCTTGAAGTTAAAGAGAAATTCCTGTCCAAGAAGAACGAACTTGACAAGGAGATACATCAGCGCAACCAGCAACTTCAACAAGCAGAAAACCGCAACAAGCAGCGCGAAATGAGCTTGAACCAAAAACAAGACGAACTCAACCGCCGCAAGCAGGAAACAGAAAATCTTAGGACCCGCCTGGAAAACCAGCAAAGTCTGCTGGAAAAGAAAGAGGAGGAACTTGATGCAAGACAAGCAGATCTGATTAACCAGGAACGAAGCAAGTTGGAAGAGCTCTCAGGTCTATCTGCAGAAGAAGCGAAACAGCAGCTCATAGACTCGCTGAAAGATGAGGCGCGTACCAACGCACAGGCCTACATCAATGAAATAATGGACGAAGCCAAGATAAATGCCAACAAGGAAGCCAAGAGAATCATCATACAGAGCATACAGCGTGTAGCGACAGAAACGGCCGTCGAAAACAGCGTTACGGTATTCCATATTGACAACGACGAAGTCAAAGGTAGGGTCATAGGACGCGAAGGCCGCAACATCCGTGCACTGGAAAATGCAACAGGTGTGGAAATTGTTGTTGACGACACCCCAGAGGCTATCGTTATCAGCGCTTTTGATCCAGTCCGCAGAGAAATATGCCGTCTGGCTCTTCACCAGCTTGTCTCCGACGGAAGAATACACCCAGCACGAATCGAAGAGGTTGTTGCAAAAGTCAAGAAACAAGTTGAGGAGGAAATACAGGAAACCGGCAAACGAACAACAATTGACCTTGGCATACATGGTCTCCACCCAGAACTTGTACGTATCATTGGCAAGATGAAATATCGCAGTTCATATGGCCAAAACCTGCTTCAGCATGCGAGGGAAACAGCCAATCTCTGTGCAGTTATGGCAAGCGAACTTGGCCTTAACCCTAAAAAGGCAAAACGTGCAGGTCTGCTGCACGACATAGGTAAAGTGCCTGACGAAGAACCAGAAATGCCACATGCACTGTATGGAGCAAAACTGGCAGAAAAATACAAGGAGAAACCAGATATCTGCAATGCAATTGGAGCACACCACGAGGAGACAGAGATGACATCACTGATTGCTCCTATTGTACAGGTCTGCGACGCCATCAGCGGAGCTCGCCCTGGAGCACGCCGTGAAATCGTGGAAGCATACATCAAGCGTCTTAAGGATCTGGAGAATATTGCCATGTCGTATCCCGGCGTCACCAAGACATACGCTATACAGGCTGGTCGCGAACTACGTGTCATCGTTGGTGCAGACAAAATTGACGACAAGCAGACTGAGAAACTCTCTGGCGAAATTGCCACACGTATACAGAACGAAATGACATACCCTGGCCAGGTAAAGATAACAGTTATACGTGAAACCAGATCTGTAGCATACGCTAAATAAGCACGTACAAGACACGGTTATGACAATTGCTGTAGATTTTGACGGAACTATCGTCACGCATGAATATCCAAACATCGGCAAGGAGATTCCTTTTGCAGTACAAACTCTGAAAATGCTCCAAGATGACGGTCACAAATTAATTTTGTGGACCGTCAGAGAGGGGGACCTTCTAAGAGATGCCATACAATGGTGCAGAGAAAAAGGCCTTGAATTCTATGCTGCCAACAAGGACTATCCTGAAGAAGAGGAACAAAACAACAATCACTATTCCCGCAAACTTAAAGCCGACATATGGATAGATGATCGTAACATCGGCGGTTTGCCTGATTGGGGGACAATATACCAAATCATCAAGAACAAAAAGACATACGAAGAAATAATATACGACAAAGTACAGTCAGAGGACGTCACTGCTACGAAAATGCGCAAGTGGTGGCAATTCTGGTCCTGATGCAGAAATGCATCATGCATCCGTTTACAGCAATCTATCAGCAAAGCATATCATCAATCAATTCAATTATGAAAAATCTATTTACATTTGCCTGCACTGCATTGATACTTGTGTCAAGCCTCATCTCTACCAGTTGTATCAGTCAGAAGAAACTCGTATATTTCCAAGGAGCAGACACGCTATACACCAATGCACAAGCCATTGTCCAGCAATACGAAATGAGGCTCAAGCCTGCCGACCAAATTCTGGTAAAGATTACCACCTCAGGCTCTGAGCCAGAGTTACTTGAAATTTTCGCAAGAGATGTAACAATGGGTTCATATGGTCCAAATGGATCTTCATATAACCAAGGAGGTTCTCTGTCCAATTCCTATGGCTACACTGTCACCAATGACGGATACGTTGTGCTCCCTGCAATAGGAAGAGTTAACGTAGACAACATGACTTGCGAAGAAGCTGCAAGAACCATAGAAGACAAGGTCAAGGAAATGAAATTGATCAAAGACCCGGAGGTTACAGTACGATTGCAAAACGCAAGAGTTACGGTAATCGGAGCTGTTTCGTCACCAAGAACTATCAGCCTTACCAGCGAACGCAATACCGTCATTGACATTTTAGCACAATGCGGAGACCTGGATCCAGCTTCCCTGCGCAGAAACATCAAACTGTTTAGAGAAGAGGATGGCAAAAGGCAAATGTATACACTTGACCTTACAGACGTAAACATATTCAATAGTCCGGCATTCTACGTTGAACAGAATGATATGATATACGTTGAACCCAATAAGAGTCTTGGTGTAAAGAGCAGTGCCTTCTACACATTCCTCGGTGCTGGCGCAAGCATACTTGGACTTGCTTCAAGCATCGTAGCATTGGTACTCAGTATCAAGAACTCAAACTAATGCAGTTCTGAAACAAGTAATAATAATTGCGATAAAAGGTATTATGTCTTATCAAGCCATAATACCTTTTTCTGCTTTTTTATAGCAATGACGTTTTGCAAACAGCAAAAACCGCAGTTTTTTTCTGTAACACAAATCATTTAATATTATTTTAGTTATCTTTGCGCTGGAACCAAAGAACAACCTTCACATTTATCACGTATAAAGATATGAAACACATTAGATCAAGTTTACTCCTCCTTGTCATTTTACTGACTTCATGCCAGAAGATTTCCTTTAACGAAAATGAAACTGGAGAAATTCACAATACAAGATGCATGTATTTCCATTTAGGAGGTTTCACCATGACTGGAATGGAGGAGATGGATCCTCATGATGCGTCAGAATCCAGGGCATCTACGAATCAGGCGAACTATACCGACAATCTTCTACTTGGAATATTTGACAATGACGGCAATGTAATTGACAGCATACAATACCAAAGAAAAAGCGACACGAACCCCTCCTACGGAAGTTTCTCTCACACCTTGAAATACGGCAAATATACTGTTCTCGCTTTAGGATGGAACGGTACCCAGGAATGCCACGTACATAGTTTGGACAGCATCTACTACAGCGAGGACTGGGTCCCCAACACCTTCCTCTGCAGGCAGAACTTCATAGTAAATGACACTTATTCCGACACACGAAGCCTGACACTTAAAAGATGTGTCGCAAAATTTGTACTTTCATTCAAGGATGAAATAATACCGAATGACCTTGCTTACTTTACCCTAAAATTTTCTGGAGCCGGCAACACAATTAACAGCGAAACACGCCACTGCACCCACATTCAGGACTTCAGCAGGAAACTTGATGTTAAAACAGATCCATCCAAAATAAAGACGCTGACCTCATACTGCTTCCTGCCAGAAGACAGTGCAACAACAACAGTAGACATTATTGCATTTGACAGCAAGGGCGACACTGTCTCGCACAAGAACTTCACAAATGTGCCCATGAAAATAAACTATTCCACCAACTACATGGGCAATTTCTATAACTTCGCATCCGCTACAGACGACATTTCTTTCGAAACTGCCTTCGACGGAGAATTCAACCACGATTTTTAACCCAAATCTGGTCATTATGCGGTTACGCGCTAATGACCCGATTTGGGTTTAAAGAATATCCTTTTCACGATTCATACATCAAGAATCAGAGCGTCTTCGTCATCGTAATATCTATAGTGGCGAAGACGTTTCCATTCTGGATTATGCAACATCCATGCAGGGGAGAAATCTTCAGTCCCTCTTGCATCCAATCGGCCAACCACCATGCGTACTGTCAACTTATGTATATCGATAGCTGGTGTATACTGTATCTCTGTGCCAGACTTGTTGTAGGTAATGGCCAATACACCTACACTCACCAATTCGTCAAGCAGAACCTTCACCAAAGTTTCCGGCAAATGGGTAGTACGTGATAATGCATGCTGACTCAGGGGACGGTTGCCCAAAGCAAACCCCTTAGCAATATGTGCAACCAACAATAAAGACAAGGTATCCCGGAAACGCCGGCTCATGCCACGTGTTGAGCGCTCGAAAGCATATTCCTGAACCATTTGGTTTGCATAACTCAACTGGCACCCAATCAGACATATATACCAAGTGAACTGAAGGAAGATAAGCAACAGAGGGATGGCGGCAAACGATCCATAAATGGCATTATATGCAGACAGTTTAATCTGGTAGTGTATATAGAAAAACTGGAGTCCTTGAAACAACAGACCTGCTATCACACCTGGACCAATGCATGCGCTCCATCTGACATGCGTATTGGGCATAAGTTTATATAGAAGTATAAATACTATACAACTTACAACTGAGGGCAAGATAACTATCAAAATATGCAAAGTCCACCCTGCAGAAAAATACACATCCATCCATGACTCCAGTGCTTGCACCATAACATGAAGACCATTTGTTATAATCATCAGTATGGGAAGCAGCAGGAATACGGATATGTAATCCACAATCTGTCGGTATATATTCCTGCTTGTTGTAACCTGCCATACAGCATTGAAGGCTGTCTCTATATTCATGGTAAGATTTACCAAGGTATAGAACAACAACAATATACCTACACCCAAGAACACACCACTCTTGGTGTGCTGAAGGTAACTCTCCACAAAGTTAAGAACAGTCAAGGTTATTTCTGGACTGAACGGTTCCAAAGCCATACGAAGACGCGACTCTATCAAACTGTCAAAGCCAAATCCACGGGCAATGGCAAAAATAATTGCCAGCACAGGGACTACGGCCAGTGTGGTATTGTACGTAAGAGCCGAGGCATAGGAACCAAGATTATTGTTTATAAAATGATCTACGGTTATATATATGCGTCTGAACAACAACAAAGCCCAACGCTTGAAGCAATTACATTTTCTTTCATCCAGAGCCCACCACGACTCCATTCTTTCCATCATTGTCATAAAGAGCAGTCGGATTTTCTTCTGTTATACACAATAAAAGGAACAGTGGTCCTATAAGCCGGGTTCTGTGCACGGGAACAGTATGCATAAAGCACTTTTTCCCGCCGCTTGTCATTTATCCACTACCGGCGTCACCACCAGTCTCTATCGTTCTACCCTCCAGCTCGGACGGACAATCCTCTCATCATCATGCCCTTCTGGTCATGAAGACATCGCCGGTATACGCGAACTTTCAACATCCGGAGTGCACAGCACGCATGTCGCCATACGCCTGGTGGGCTCTTGCCCCACCTTCTCACCCTTACCTGTATAATATAATACTGGCGGTTATTTTCTTCTGCACTGACCAGCCATCACTGACTCCTACCCGTTAGGTAGCGGATTGTCCTGCGTTGCCCGGACTTTCCTCTCGCTCTCCTCAAAAAGAGAAGAACCAGCGACAAGCCGGACCACTGTTTCTTTGTGTGCAAATTTACGAATATTCCTTAAAATGGCAAAATCACCATCACTAAAAGGTTAAAATAAGACAAGGAAAAGTACATCGGATACCTTTTCTCATTACTTTTGCAAATGGAATACCGACACACGTCAAAGCGAATATCCAACAATAAACATACAAGAATATGAAAAAGACACTATTTATCATCATTGGTTCAACATTGATTGCATGTTCTGGCAATGCTGAAACATCCGGCAAAAACGACTTGTCATCACACGACGAGACCAAGACTCACGTCACTGTCGTTCCTCAAGTAGGTTATGTTGACCTCACCTATGCTGCCGAACAGAGTGTTAATGCCGTTGTGTACATCAAGGTAACGAAAATGGGCAAAACCCACAAGGTAACCTATCGTGACCCGTTTGCAGAATTTTTCGGCGATTTCTTCGGTCACCGTGGAGTTGCCCCACAACAGCGCGAATACAAGGAACCCGACCAAAGAGGAGCAGGTTCTGGTGTCATTATTTCCAACGACGGATATATCGTCACCAACAACCATGTTGTGGCTGGAGCAGACGAGATTCTTGTGAAGCTTAATGACAACCGTGAATTCTCTGGCCGCATAATCGGACTTGATGCCAGCACAGACCTTGCACTTATAAAAATAGAAGGAAAGGACCTCCCCACCCTACCCATCGGAAACAGCGACGAACTCAAGATCGGCCAGTGGGTACTGGCAGTTGGCAACCCCTTTAACCTCACCAGCACAGTTACTGCCGGCATCGTTTCTGCAAAAGCACGTAGCCTTGGAGCCAACGGCATAGAAAGTTTCATCCAGACCGACGCTGCTATCAACCAGGGTAATTCCGGAGGTGCATTGGTAAATGCCAAAGGAGAACTGGTTGGCATCAATGCCATGCTGTATTCACAGACTGGCAGTTACAGCGGATATGGTTTTGCCATCCCTACAACAATAATGAACAAGGTTGTTGCCGACCTTAAAGCATACGGAACAGTTCAGCGTGCTGTACTGGGAGTAACCGGCACCGATGTAACAAACTACATAGACATGGAGAAGGCAAAGGGCAATACACCCGACCTTGGCACTCTCACAGGCATATGGGTAAATGAATCCGTAGAAGGTTCCGCTGCTGCAGAAGCCGGTCTTCAAAAGGGCGACATCATTATCAGTTTCGACGGCAAAGAGGTGCACAAAATGTCTGAATTGCAAGAAGCAATCACCCAGCACCGCCCTGGCGACAAGGTTAAGGTAACATGGCTTAGAGACAAGAAAAAACACACCGAGACTGTAACTATGAAGAACTCACAGGGTTCTACCCAATTGATGGAAGAGGTGGATATTGACGACTTAGGCGTTTCCCTTGCACCATTGTCGCAGGAAGAGAAGTCACGCCTCAACACCCCATACGGACTGGTAGTCAAAGCCATACGCAATGGAAAGATGCAGAAGGCCGGAGTTTCCAAGGGCACTATTATTCTGGCCGTCAATGAAACCAGGATGGAGACAGCTGAGGACTGGGAGCAGGCCATCAAGGCTGCCAATCAGAGTTCTGACCGCACACTATGGATCAAGGCCATTGCACCAAGCGGCCGCAAACAAAGTTTCGTGATAGATTTGAACGAAAAATAAGTTAGTCACGCACGCTTGCAACATATGATTCCTCTCCCTACAAGGAGGCACTGCCAGCACCATGTACATAAAACAGTCCTCCTATAGGAGCACCATAGTCCTCTTAGTAGAAGTACCCGTATCCTCTTAATAGGAGGATTGCAGTACTCCTATTAGGAGGACTAACCTATTGCTACGGACAGCATACAAGACAATTATAGGACCTACACTTTATTTTTCATGTATCCTCAAGCATTTATCCGCTTTATTTCGTATCTTTGCACGGAATAAATACAATATAGCATGAAGAGCAGATTTAAAATTATCGGTATAATACTTATTGCAATGCTCACCCTTTTCAGCGGTGACATCTGCGCGAAACCGAAAGAGACCAAAGTGTATGTATTCGGAATCAGCATGAACTTCACAGACTCCATAACATATATGACCGACATCCAAGTTCTGGAACCGGCATATATTGAAACAAAGAGCGGATTCCTTTACGACCGCAGCATCTACTCCCAGCAACTGCAAATTTGGGTCGAGCAGGTCAAAGGCCAACCCTATACGACCTGTGCCATTTTCTTTAGTGAGAGCAAGAGCAAAATTGAGAAGAAGTATAAGAAGGTACAGGACAAGCTCTATAAGGACCAGAGTACAATAGTTAAAAGTCTGGAACCTGGGGATTTTGTTTTCAAACCACAAGAATGGACAGAGCATGAAAGACTATAAGATTGCAGGCCTTCGTGTTTCCATTGAGTTTGCAGACAATACTGTCAACGAGACCCTATTGCCCAATTTCGCTCCTTTCAAGTACCAAGGCACAGATTCACCTGTACTGACTGCAGCCATAGTCAACGACTATCCTTGGGACCAAGATGCAAAGGAGATAGGACTGTTCGACGTTGGCGGCAGCAACCATGGCGTATCACGCAATTCCGACGGCGGTTATTTATTCAATGTCTATGATACAAGCGAGCACCTTTGTGCACGCATGCAGTCTAATCCCAACTTCAGCAAGTGCTACATAAAAGTCTACGAAGGCACATCATCACAACGCAACTATGGCCTTAACAACTGCATGATGATGGCCTATGCCTTTGCCACCGCCACCATGGACACAGTGCTGATACACTCCAGTGTGATCCGTTGCGACGGAAAGGGCTACCTCATGACTGCACCCAGCGGCACAGGCAAAAGCACACATACCCACCTATGGTATACGACCATCCCCGGATGCGACCTTATGAACGATGACAACCCCATTATAAGAATCATCGACAACAAACCCTTTGTCTTTGGATCGCCCTGGAGCGGCAAAACTCCATGCTACAGAAACATACAGGCACCTATCGGAGGCATCGTGCGCATCAAGCAGCGCCCCGAAAACGCCATACGCAGATTAGGTGCAGTTGAAGCATTCACCACATTGCTGCCCGCTTGCAGCAACATGAAATGGGATGCCAGAATCTACAACGGAATATGCGACAGCATAACAAAGTTCATACAGACGTGCGGTATATGGGAACTTGGATGCCTGCCCAACAGCGAAGCAGCAATACTATGCCATGATACAGTTAGCCAAGAAAGCAATACTTAAAGTTCTGCATTTTCTCCTATACCCCGTCCACAGGGTATACAGAAGGAAGAACGGACAGGAGGCAATGGCTCCTCGCATGGAACTACCCAATCACATTCTGCTTGGCGCAGTCAAGGATGCCATACGCGAAGGGCACACGGCAACCATCGTAGTGAAAGGATGGAGCATGCGCCCGTTTCTTGAGCACCAAAGAGACAAGGTCATACTCGACACCCCAGCCGGCGCACAGATCTATGATGCCGTTCTGGCAGAAATAGCCCCAGGGAAATACGTTTTACATAGGATTATAGACATAAAGCCTATCCCTGGCAACCCTGACATGGATGAAATCACCCTGATGGGAGATGGCAATATCCAAGGCACCGAGCAATGCCTCCGCAAGGACATCTGTGGCAAAGTAACACACTACGTCCGTCCCAACAGGGTTATCAGCGCCACCGACCCAAGGCTCATAAAGGACATCAGGCTTTGGAGGCGTCTTCTCCCTATCCGAAGATACCTGCTCATAATATATAAAGCAATAATATAATCTACATAGAAATGAAAATAAAAGAAGGTTTTGAACTCCGCGAAGTATGCGGAGAGTACATTGTGGTTGCCCATGGCGACAAGAATATTGACTTTTCAAAAGTCATCAACCTCAACGAATCTGCCGCCATCATGTGGAAGGCTGTTGCAGACAAGGACTTCTCCTCAGACGACCTTACTGCAATTCTGCTGGACACATACGATGTGGACAAAGACACAGCCTGTGCAGACGCCTTGCGCATAATGCAGGAGTGGAAGGAAATCGGTCTGGCAGAATAAGCACACCTCAACATATCTTCATATGGAACAGATTTGGCAAGATGTAGCGGAATGGATAAATCTGCTGGCACAGACCCTGCGCATTCCCACCTCCTTCCTTCTCATCGAGTTCATAGGTACATTCGCCTTTGCATTGTCAGGCATCCGTCTGGCCAGTGCCAAGCAGTTTGACATCTTCGGAGCATGGATAGTGGGTATGGCCACAGCCATCGGAGGCGGAACTTTCCGCGACGTCATGCTGGGTGTAAATCCCTTTTGGATGACCAACGAGATTTACTTCATCTGGTGTGCATTGGCAGTTCTCTTCGTGCATATCTTTGCAAAATACCTGGTAAAGCAGAAGAACACATGGTTCATCTTCGATACTGTGGGCTTGGCCCTATTCAACGTCGTTGGCATAGAGAAGACCCTGCAAATGGGATTCCCCATGTGGACGGCCATTACCATGGGTTCCGTTACCGGAGCCGCAGGCGGTGTCATCCGTGACGTGCTCATCAACGAAGTACCTCTCATCTTCCGCAAGGAGATATATGCCCTTGCCTGTGTGGCCGGAGGCATTGTCTATTCTGCACTCCATGTATTGGAATTTGACCCTAACATCAGTGCACTTTTCTCCAGCATCGTCGTTATAGCCGTTCGTTGCCTTGCAGTAAAATTCCATTGGCATCTGCCCATAGTAA
>JAEIGA010007732.1_pt1 | contig 16298 bp, 10 predicted proteins | sample 9270691 | NCBI WGS metagenome assembly JAEIGA01 (sample SAMN17057246, study PRJNA624740) | gut metagenome | biome: biome; isolation source: fecal sample | host: Bos grunniens | place: China: Xizang | collected 2019
GAACGGTTCGGCAATGCTCTTCGTTGCTGCTCGTGTATCTTCGCTTGCGAAGTTGCCACAGGGTCGCGTAGAGGGCGCTCGTCGTGCTAAGGCTATGGTCGCAAAGATGGACGAGCTCGGCTTCGGTAACTGTACAAACACAGGTGCTTGCCAGGCAGAGTGTCCAAAGCAGATTAGCATTGCACACATTGCTCGCTTGAATCGAGAGTTCTTGGCTGCGAAGCTCGAGGACTAATATCTTAATTATAGTTAAAGGTAGGTGGTTCTGCCACCTACCTTTTTCAATAACAGCTAATGGCTCATGGCCAAAGTTTAATGTAAGAATAAAATTATGCGTCGCCTGCTAACCCTCTTTATTGCACTTATCTCCTGCCTAGTGGCGTGGGGACAGGGTGCTGTTGTTAGTGGACGATTTTTTGATTTAGACTCGAAAGAGGGCGTCGTGGGTGCGATTGTCGAGATTACTACGCCCCGCGACTCGCTTTTTCGCAGACACTACACTTCTGGTTATGGCGGCTATTTCAGGACTCCGCCACTCCCACGCGGAGAGTATAAGATGACCTCTTCTTTCCTTGGTTACAAGGATTATGAACGAACATTTAAGGTTGATGGACTACCTGTGAATCTTGGCGATATGGCTATGGCGCAGGCAGCCATAGATATTGGTGTTGTGGTCAAAGAGGTCGTAGTACCGCGTGCCAAAATTATGGGAGATACTCTGCATTATACAGCCTCCCAATTCAAAGTGACGACAGATGCCGAACTCGAAACACTGCTTCGCAAACTGCCGGGTATATCGATAAATAATGGCCGTATCGAAGCTCAGGGAGAGGCCGTTACTGCGATATATGTTGATGGAGAGCAGTTCTTTGGGGGAGGCGTTAAACAAGTGTTACAGAGTATTCCTGCACAGGCCGTTGAGAGTATCGAGGTCTATAACCGTATGAGTGAGGCATCGCAGATTACGGGTGTAGATGATGGTCGTGGAGGTAAAGTTATAAATATCAAGACCAAAGGAGCTATGTCGCATAGTGAGTTTGGTAAGATGCACGCAGCTGGTGGTGTTGGTAGCGATAGAGAGCCAATGAACTCCGAGATAGGTAAGTATATCGACAAGATGAAACCTCGCTATTCGGGCGGTGGCGTGTTGAACATATTTCGCGGCGATACCCGTATCGCAATTATGGCATTGGCTAATAATCTCAGCAAGTCAGATCTCTCTGATGAGGGAATATCGATGTCGGGTTCAACAAATCGTTCTAGGGGTTCTTCCTCCTTCTCGGTTAACCGACAATCGGGAATTTATAGCGCAGAGGTTTTTGCGTTCAACTACTCCGATAGATGGGGTAAAAGAAAGAGAGCTCGATTTGATGGTAGTGCAACTTTTAACCACACCAACTCTCTGAACCAATTTACTGTAGATCGTTGGTATAATAAACCTTCTAAGCTCGACACTATCCATTACGACCAATTCGGAAATCCTAATAATGCGAATTTGCGTCTTCGTGGTCGCTTGCAATGGAAGGTGGCAAAACGACAACGCCTTACACTCACTCCGACATATTCTTATACCAATAATTTCTCCATAAATAGGCAGGATACAACCTCTATGCGTACTCCTTGGTCGGAGTCGGCGGGTAAGAATGCGCCACGAGCAAGCTACTATCCGAGCGATAACGAGGGTCGCAGTATAACGCACAATGTGGGATTGAATGCCCAATATAGCTATAACTTCCTAAAACGAGGACGCGTATTGCTTTTGGCAGCCAATGCCTCATACAACGATAATGAGAGTTGGCGCAATTACGCCTCATATTCGGGTACGGTATTCCCCGATAAAGATCGTAAATACTCATATTCGAGCAATATTACAGACCAAAATACTTCCCAGTGCCATTTTCAGGCTACTTTCCGCGAGAGAATAAATCGTTGGATAATAACCAACTTTACATACGAAGGATTCTATCAGTTGCGTAATAGAGATATATATAACTATACGACAGACGATAAATACGAGCTACTTGATGAGAAGATAAAGCCGAAGAGTTCGTCAATATATATGGGCGAGTATTGGTACCACGAGGGTAGTGCTGGTATGCGTTATGGAAAGGGTAAAAATTGGTTTTCGGTAAATCTCCGTTTCCGTGACTTTACTACGGCTTTGAGCTATCTTGGATATCCAGGAAAGGTAGTAGAGAATCCCGAGCGAAAGCTATATCACTATCAGCGATTGCTCTATAATGTCACGCTCAATATAGCGGCCAACAGCAAGCATAGCCTTCGAGCGTCGCTCAATTCGCGAATGAATGTTCCGGGTATATGGAATATGAACGATATGTATAATGTGAGCAATAGTTCGTATCTCTCGGTCGGAAATCCTAACCTAAAACCTGCGCAGGAGCATAATGCATTTGTTCGTTATACGAATGTTTCGTCGCGCTTTGGTACAACCTTTATGGTGATGGCAAAGGCACAACATATCCAAGATTATATAGGTACGAAGGTTGTTTACGAGCCTGGTAAAATCAGATTGCCTGACTATATCGGCGCAAATGGCGAGTGGCACTATGCAAACTACACGCCTCTTCAACTCTCGCAACAGACCAACCTCGACGGCTATTGGTCGTATGAGTTCCGCACTTCGCTGGGCTTGCCACTCAAATATCTGCGTTCAAATCTTAACCTTGTACTGGGTGCAACATACTCGGATATTCCGATGGAGATTGTAGATCCAGAGAAGGTCGATAAAATTATAGATGAGGAGAACGATTACCGTTTTGTGGCAAAGGGCGAAACGGTGCTGATGCATAATACGAACGCATATGCGCAGATAACTTTGGGAAGTAATATATCGGAGAATGTCGATTTTATGGTTACTTGGCGAGGTACATATAACTATAATGACAGTACGATGAAAACAGCCACCAATCAATATTTTATGCACTATCTGCGCGGAAATATCAAGGCTGTGCTACCACTTGGCTTTACGATAACCTCCTCTGTGAATTTTACCCAGTTTATAGTCTTTACGCATAACTTTAACGACTTCTTTACCCTGTGGAATATATCGTTGGGTAAAAAGGTGCTAAATGGTCTTGGCGAGGTCGAGCTATGTGTTAATGATGTGCTTAATCAGAATATATCGTTTGGCCGTAGTGTGTTAGTAAACTACTCGCAAATTCGATATAATACGGTGCTTGGTCGTACCTATTTGTTGCGATTTACCTACAATCTCCGCAGTCTTGGCGGTCAGCAACGCCGAAATAAGAGTGTTACAGTGCCGCGTGATCCACTTGGCGGAGTGCAAGCGAAGTTGAATGCTCTGCAATTCTAAATAGATTATGGAGTGATAGCTTCTATTATGAGCTTATCGCAGAATGGAGTGTCCGAATGATATCGCTGGACACTCCATTCTCTTGTTAATAATTCTCCTTTTTAGGCTCGAAATATGCTTGAGGGTGCTGGCAGGTAGGGCATTGACGCGGAGCATCTTTTGCCTTGCAGACGAAACCGCAGTTGCGACATTGCCACCAAATCTCATTGTCGCGGTGGAAGAAGTTGCCATCGGTGATGCGAGATAGCAGTTTTAAGTAGCGATTTTCATGCTCCACCTCCACCGATGATACCATACGGAAGGCCTTTGCCACTTCGGGAAAACCCTCCTCCTCGGCAATCGTAGCAAAAGTGGGGTAGAGTATATCCCACTCCTCGCGCTCGCCTTCGGCTGCGGCAAGGAGATTTTCGTAGGTCGAACTTATTATTCCTGCGGGGTAGGTCGCATCTGCGATTGTCGCTTTACCCCCTTCGAGGAGTTTGAAGAAGACTTCGGCATGCTCCTGCTCCTGCGCTGCTGTCTCGTCGAATATGGCGGCAATCTGCTCATAACCCTCCTTGCGCGCACGCTTTGCGAAGAATGTGTAACGGTTGCGTGCCTGCGACTCCCCGGCAAATGCTTTGAGTAGATTTTGCTCGGTGCGTGTTCCTTTGATATTTTTCATCGTGTCAATGTTTTGATATTTACCGATATGAGCGTGGCAAATTTTATGCCGAGTATATTTATTCTATTGCGAATAAAAAAATTATTTTATATATTTGCAATGCTGAATGGCTGTCTTGGGCAGTTGTAGGGCAAACATATTACGAAAGTGTTTTTCGCAGTCCTTATCTGAAAATGTGGAAGTTTTCTGAATGGAGGGATAGACGAATAGCACTCATTTCTTGTATATACGCTATTGGTGTGTTCTACACCAATATGTGGCGATATACAGGTGTGGGGCACATTATAGTCTATTTTCATTCGGGTCTTTCCACAACCTTCAGATAGATAGACGAAAATCAACTCCACACTTTCTTTATTTGTATTAACCGCACATTCGGGGTTGGTGGCGAACAAAAACTTAATTTATTATGAAAAAATTATTTCTTTTATTGGGTGTTGTGTTTGCATTTTCTTCGTGCATGACCATTAGAAGTAGTGCTACACACAAAACTGTTGATGTACAGCCAGTTGGCGTTCTGATTGCTGACTTGGAGGTTTCGCCAAAGCGAATTACCTACACAATGGCTCCACACAAGCGAGTTCAAAGAGGAGGCTACGAGAATGTTAAGAGTACTGCTATCCGCGAGGCTTTGGCTAAGAATGGTGGTGGCGATGTTTTGGTTGGCCTCGAGGTGCAAACAAGACAAGTACGCTTCTTGGCTTGGCGTAAGATTGCCTCTATCACCGTATCGGGATACCCTGCAACATACAAGAATTTCCACTGCCCTGAAAAGGATTATTGGACAGCAGAGGCTCTTTGGCTTACCCAAGATGCTATCAATAAATCTCAATCTAAAGGCGGTCTTGGTCTGAGTGGTTTGGCTGGATCAATATTCAACGGTAAGAAGTAATGAAACGATTTCTTTGCATATTTTTGAGCCTATTTTGCTTGTGTGTAGCCAATGCCCAAGAGATTGTTGAGGGTGTTGTCAAGAATAAGCAAGATATGCCCATTGCAAACGCTCTGGTAAGAGTAGATGGAAAAGGTCAAGGTTGTAAAACTGCTTCCGATGGCTCGTTCAAAATAGAAATATCTTCTTCAGCACGCTCTGTTATGGTTGAAGCAGATGGCTATTGCAGCAAAAGCGAAGACATCGATGGTGGCTATATGCTCTTTATTCTGCGTCCATCACGCTCTGAGGTGAAGAAAACTACCGCAGTCACTAGTAGCACTACTCACTCTGTTGCGCACCCGACAAGCTCCGAGGTTAAGGAAAACTCCAAAACCTATAGCGACTATAGCTATGCTCGTGTGCGCCAAGTACGCCCTGAGATTAACAAGGGATACCAACAGTATATTCAAGTAGGGGTGGAACTGCCTGGAAGCCCTAGTCTTAATTATATTGGAGGCTATCGCTTTAATAAATCTCTATTTTTGGGTTTAGGTACAGGTGTTAATACTAGCCTGTTTCATCACGAACCGTTGTATAGTACTACTTATAATGGCGATTACTTTATTTCGGACATTCAATACAAATCTCAGATAAGCATTCCTGTCTATCTCAATTTTAGATACGACATCAGAAAAGAGAATTGGCGCTGGAATCCGTATATATCAACCTCTGTAGGTTGCCATTTTGCAACAAGCCAAATTGAAAGATTTACTCTTACTACAGATGGTATGACATTAGCATCGCTGTCTGATAATGATCTTACTTATGAGGTGCTTAACGATGGAGAGAGCCATTTCCTAAATTATGGCTTGCTGTATGAGGCTTCTGTCGGTGTAAATTGTCGACTTACGGATAGCGCTTCATTGTATATCGGTGTTGGTTATAAACTAGATACAGGCAAATGCGAAAGATTTGATTCTGTGCAATGCTTTTGGGATAAAACGATTGTGTCTTATGCAAATCCATTGCTCACCTGTGTCAATCACAACCTATTCGTCGTTGTCGGTGTGTCGTTCTAATATCCGTGGTGATAAAAGTGAAAACAGTTGGGCTTTCCCAACTGTTTTTTTGTGAATTTTAGTGAAAACGCAATTTTTTTTTGCAAAATGTTTGGCGGAAAAGATTTTTTGCCTTATCTTTGCACTCGCAATCGGGTAATACCGAGTGTAACAATGCCTCTTTAGCTCAGTTGGTAGAGCACGACACTCTTAATGTTGGGGTCCAGGGTTCGAGCCCCTGAGGGGGTACAGAAAGCGAGAAACGAAAGTTTCTCGCTTTTTTGTTGCTATTCAGTGAGTTACGATGACATTGGGTGTAACCCTCTGAAACAGCGCTTCTTACGGATCACCTGCAAAAATCGGTGGGGCGATAAAAAAGTTAAGCAAAAAGTGTTGATAGTCGGTAGATAAAGTATCTATCTGCTCCAGTTGTCGCTGCCACCGCATATTGTACCCAATACATTGGCGAGCATACCTATAAATACTAATATCGCAAACATATTACACCTCCTCCGCGACGCTATTACTCTCCACTGCATAGATAGCTACGCAACTCGCAAGCATAATTGCTACGGTCAAGCCGTTAGCCAAAATCTCACCCGCCAAAATCAAAAAATCCATCATGCTTTTATCGTTTTATTGGTTTCACGATACAAAGGTAGAGCTGTGTTTTGACAGTTTGTGTCAAAGAGGAAAATATTGGCTAATTCGATACAAAAATAGTGTGTCCAACAACTTTGGACACACTATTATCGATGAATGAATATTTCGAATAGTCTATTCGGTATACTCGAAGTCGAGAGTAGTAACCTCTCCAGAAGTGCTGACAGGAGCTGTAACAACATTGTTTACATGCCAGCTACCATTCTCCTTGGTTGAGATAAATACCACTACGCGAAGCTTGCTATGGTTCCAAGTAGTTGCGCCTCCCTCGCCATTTGGCAACAATGGAAGAGCGAACGACTTAACGGCCGTCTTTCCGGCTTGAATAGTATTGACTGACACTCCGGTAAAATCGTTATCGGAACGACGGCTATTTGCAACGCGGATACAATTGCTGTGAAGATCGAAATTTGCATCCCCAACAGGTTTATAGCCATTAGGATTGCTTTGTGTGCCTTCGATCTCGTCCTCTACCAACCATGCACCAACGCGGAACTCGTTCGTACTCTTAGCCTTAACAAGCGCTGTAACCATTACATATCCCTCCTCTGGCTTATACTCAGTATTTAAGGCAATACCTCCTTTGACATCAACGCGATTCTTTGAGAACTGAACCAACTTCTGCAAATAAGCATAGTCTGGCTCCTGCTTGTTAAGCTCGTTGGTATATGAGGCGGTACGCTTCATGTCGGCAGTAATATGAGGATAGCCTCTTACTCCCATAGCATCGCTAAGGGTTGGTGCCTTGTAGAGATATGCAGGATCTGTTGCATTATAGAGGTGTGCAACAGTAAGCACTACATCGTTAGCAAGTGGTGTTCCCATCAATGTATGGAGAGCATTGATCATAAGAGGGCAATATCCGCAACCTGTACCTGTAAATTGGGTAAGGAGTACGCGACGCTTGAAGTTTGTCTTCGAAGGGTTTGCGTCCTGTGGAGCCTCGGGAGCCGGAGGTGGAGTAGGAGATACGGTAATTCTAATCTCATTCGATATCAATGAGCCGTAACCTGCCTTGAAGCAGAATACTCTCTGCTCGGTAGAAGAGAATGTAATATCGCCAGTCTCGTCGTTAAAGGTTAGCAAATCGCCTGCATACTGGTTGTTTTCATCAACAAAGTCCACTTTATTGATGTCTGTAATCTTGCTACCGTTGTAGGTGATGGTAAATGTTGCAACATTCTCCAACTCCTCGGTGCTCTCTATGTCGGTATCATAGAGATCGTATTTGTCGGCCGACAAAACCAAGCCTGAAGTAGTATCTTCGCCATCATTACCACAACCGGTAAAGAGTAGTGCGCTAAGGCAGAAGATTGCTAATGTTTTTAATGTTTTCATAGTTTTTTATTTTTAATGTTAGATAATATGCTTCTAGAACGAAGATGTAAGCACAAGATTTACACCTGTGTATGCAGGGGTATAACGACATACACCGCCCGAACAGATATATCCTGCACGGTTACGACCATAGCTTAACTGTACGCGAGTACGGTTGTGCGTGTAGCTGAAACCACCATTGTAGTAGTGAGTTTTGCTCTGTCCGATATTGTACATATCCTGCACATAGAAGCTCCAATGTGGAGCAAGGCTGAACTCTACGAGTCCTGCTACCCAATCACCCTCACTGTGCATGCCGTCCCACTCGCTCTTATCGTCGCCCGAGAGGAGATACTGCACTTCAAAGCGCAACGACATCTTGCGGTTGAACTTGTGTGTTACATCGCCCACAAAGATATGTGCTTGATGGTCTAAATTATCCTGGTACGAATAGAGCAAGAGCGTTTTCCACTTCTTGTTCCACTGACGCTCAACATCGAAATTTATATCGCGCCAAAAGAGTGGGCGAGTATTATCCTCCCATACAACCTTTTCGAGCGAATAGAATGTCGAGAAGTTTGCGTGGAAGTTCCAATAGCGATATCGATTGGACTTGCTACGATACGAGTAACACAAATCAATCTGACCACCCATCTCGTTGTTTGCACTAACCTGATATGGGTTAATGTTAGCCAACATATATGTATATTGGCGTGTTAGAGCCGGAATATAATTGAGTGCATTGCCCGTACCTGTTGTGTAGATGTCGATTGCCGTGTTCATATTGTGCAGTGCGCGGAATGTACCCATCACACTGAATGTTTTGTAGTTGTAGCCTACCTCGCCGAGTGCAGCCCAGCCTGTGGCTGTCTTTGCCTCGCCAGGGTGTACAAGGTCCTTGCTCTTATGAACATACTCTCCGCGAATACTCAATCCGTTCCAACCAAAATTTACTCGTCCCGAGTACATGTTAAGATTTGGAACAATATCTTTTGATTGAAGAAATGTCATATATTCGCCGGTCTCAGGGTTTATAGATGAAAGATCCTCTTCATTCATATAATCTGGAGCCAATGAAAGACTTTGGAATCGATTTACATACGAACCTTCGATATTGAAAGTTATTGCCGAGGCCTTCATAATATCGGCAAGCGATATCGATAGATCTGCACCGCGCGCCCAGGTCTTTGAGTACTCGGTATAGAGGCGCGGACGGCCATACATACCCTTCAATGTCACATAGCGTCCGAAGCTGTATGCGGCACGCACACCCTCGATAGAGTTGTTCATACCGAGCTGACGATCCTCAAACGAACGGTAAATCAAGCCATTGCCATACTGGTCGAATATATCTCCAACCAAAATTTCGAAGTTCTTATCACGCCATTGAACATACTTCGATGCGAGGTAGAACTTGTAGCCATCGGCCAACTCCTCGTAACCTACGAGAGCAGGCAAAAAAGCATTCATCTGCACACCTGCCGAGAAGCGACCATTCGCATAATCAACTTTAATATAGTTGTTCGAGCCGAAGTGGTCCTCAGGGCGAGAGATCTTCTTGTCGGGAGTGTAATAAATCGACGACGACTCAAAACTGCCCGATACCTGACCATTGCCGATTACTTGTTGCGCCGAAGCGGACAATGTGAGCGCAAAGACGCCTGCGATAAAGAGAGTTAATTTTTTCATCGATTACTTCTTCTTTTTCTGTCCCTTTTTTAACTCGACAACTTTGTCGAAAAGCATCTGCTCGCTACCTGGAGTGTAGCCCGAGTGCGAGAAGATAATGTTGCCCTCGCCATCAACCACAAAAGATTGCGGTGTGAGCGAAACATTCATAGCGCGCTTCAACTCCTGATTTTCATCATAAACGCAGATGAACTCCCAACCGCGCGACGATGCGATAGCCTTTGCCGATGCCTTCAAGCGAGCATCATCTACCGATACAGCAATAACATCGAGGTCAGCCTCTTCGCGCCACTCTGCCAATGCATCGTTGATAGCGTTCAGCTCCTGAATACATGGCTTGCACGAGATTGACCAATACGAAATAATAGCCGGCTTGCCTGTCAATAATGAGCGCACCGATACTACTTTGCCCTGTGCAGTCTCAACTTTGACATCTGGAAGTTGCTGTGCCGAAACCGTAACAGCAACGAATGCGAAGCATAAAAGGCTTAAAAGTTTTTTCATAATCATTTAATTATTAGGGTGTTTGTGAAAACACCTTCGATTAAATATCAAAAACCGCATCAAGGAGCCTATCCCCATTTGTGGTAGGCTCCTTGTTTGCGATTATACTTCAACTATCGGCGAGGTGCGGCAAAGTACTTGCCGTTCATCTTGCCCTCCTTGAAGTCGTTGAGAATCTCCTCGCGGGTACGGAACTTGTAAGTACCCTTCACAACCTTAGCCTTGTTAGCTGAGAATGGAGTGATGCTGTAAGTCTTCTTAGGAGCTTTGTAGTTAGCACTATTGATGATGCTCTTACCTGTTGCAGCCTTGCGAGAGTTGTATAGGCTTGCGAGCTGAACCTCTGGTGCAGGCTCTGTCCAACCTCTTGTCAAGACAACCTCCGAAACTACATAAGGGTTGTAGAAGGCAAGTCCTGACCCCGACTCGTACATTACATTTGGATATGCATCGCAAGTAACCTTCTCTGTAGTGCCGTCCTCATTAGTCTTTTGATACTCGATTTTGGTTGACTTGATGGTAATCTGATTGCCGTCCTCCGAAATCTCAATAGGCATAGCAACCTCCTCAACACTTGTCCAATCATCACCGATGTATGTTGCGTAACCATGCTCGAAGTTACCCAATACAAAGTGGTGGTTAGAGAATGAGTACCAACGAGTGATTGGAGGAATGAGGTTGTAGTTAACCGGAACAAAGATTTCACCCTTCTTGTTGGTCTGCAAGAACCACTTAGGACCGAAGTCATTAAAGAGATAGCTCATAGTTGCAGCGCCATACTTGCTGTGAAGCATCAAATCCCATGGGGTAGTAGTTGCCATATTCTCGGTGTCATCAATAGCCCAACCCTGGCAAAGGATACGGTTCTGATTGAGAGTAACCTCGTTGAAGATAGCCTCCTGCTCCTTGAAATCTGCAAACTGCTTGTCTGCATCAGCCTGCGAGATGTTGAGCGACTCGAACTTCGCGTAGTCCTCAGCTGAGAGAGCATTGGTAGTCTTCAATTCGCCAATCGAAACCTTCCAGCTCCTGGTTGCTTCGGTAGTCGGCAATTGGTTGCCGTTCTCATCTACATCCCAGCTGTAGGTGCGGATTGTTGCAGTTGCGGTCCAATCACCCTTCAACTTGTTCAACTCGGTCATATCGCACTTCTCTGCCGCAGGTGCTCGCATTGTCGATGCGGTTGCAACAGCTGGAGTCTCATACCACTTCTTACCCTCCTCTGCGTCTGGAACGCTTGGACGACTTTCGTCGTTCCAACCCATAACTGCCAAAGTGAACTCTTGAGCATCACGGAGATATGTAAACTCAATATCGTAACCGTCCTTTGAGTTAACCTCTGCAATAGCAGCAGCATCGAGCGCTCCATAGCTTGCATTTGAAGCTACGAGAGTAGATAGCGATGCGCCCTCAGTACTCATATAAGAGTCGAACTCGCGCTTGTAGTTAGCTGCGTAGGCTACACTTGTAACCTTATTGGTCTTGTAGTTGCGGTTCTTGATGTTGAACTTAACCTTATTTGGATTGTAAGCATCGTATGCAGTAACCTCCAAAACAGGAGCGTCTTTGGTGTAAGCAGGAATTCGGAATGTTGTAGCCTTGTATGTCTGCTTGCTCAAATCAGGCACTAATGTACCATCTTCAATCTTGCTACCTACTGCGGTAACGATAATTCTATATCTCATGCCAGCCTCCAAGTAGTAGCTGTCCTCGAGATGAAGCTCTGTTGCAACAGGTGTTCCGTCTGGGCTGTCGTTGTAGTATGGCATAAATCCAAAGTACATACCCAACTCTGAAGTTGAGAACCACTGCCAAAGTTTTGCATTGCCGTCAAGGTAATCTCTTGTAATAGAGGTGTAGCTTTCGCCCTCATAACCCTCCATTGGGAAGATACCACAGCAGTATGCATAAACCTCCTTGCTTGGAGTGATAGTTACAATACCCGAGTCTGGTGTTAATTTCGAAGTGTCAATCTTTACAGTACCATTGAATTTCTCAGGAGCCTTAGCTGTAAATCTAATATTCTTGTGCCAAGCACCTTCCATCCAGAAGTCCTCCTCATTAACGGTCTTGTCACCTCCTAAAACAGGGTAGCGAGGAACAGCCAATGGTCCTGGATCCTGGTCGTAACCAGCCAAGATATAGCCTGCGTAATCGTATGGGTACCAGTGGAAACCAGGAGCCCAAGAGTAGTTGATTGTAGGGTGAATCTTTGGACAAGTGCTAACCTTGTGGTCCGCATGCACTCCCTCCTCGTAATCACCAAGGTTACAATCTGCAAATGCAACCTCCGACATAGTGAGAACGAGTGGCTCTCCTGGTGCAGGGAGATAGTGGTACTGGATAATTTCAGCCTCACCCGATACAACCTTAGGGTCTGTATCTGGAACCTCTAATACGATAGGGTTCTTATTGTCATCGTAAGTAGCATAGAAATAACCATACTTGCCTGGATATTTGTCGCTGAAACGAAATGCTGTTGCATGGTTGATGTTGAGGATAGTATCGCGTGAGATAAGGATAGCTGGATACATATGCTCGTCACGATTGATGAAATCAACATCGAGATTGCCATACATCTTCTTGTACATATTGTAGTGAGCGACATTGGTAAGTCCCCACTTGATACGGCGCTCACCATACTTGTCATTTCTATTCTTGAGTACCTCAGGGAAGATAACCTCCACATCACCACCCTCGTAGTGAGTACCAAGCACCATTACATCAATCTTCTCTGCAGGATTCTCTGGATTTACGAACTCGTTAGGAGTCTCGAACTCGTATGCAAATACAGGGTCAGTATCCTCGTTGAGATACGACAAATCCGAGATTGATACGGCAAAGTAGAATGCGTATTTCTTTCCACGGCGAAGACCATCATTCTGCGAGGTCAAGCGGAATTCGGTGATTTTACCATTGATGGTAATTCCCTCGAACTTAATATTTTGAAGACGAGGTCTTACAACCTCTTCACCTTCAACAATCTCCTTGATGAGATACTGGATTCGAGGAATGTTTTGAGATTTTACCGGAAGAACAGCCGAAATAGCAGGCGAATCAGTAGTTCCAATACCTGTTGTTACGGTAAATTCTGTACCGGTTACCTCAAATACAGGAGGGCCCATTTCGGGATCCTGAACACAAGATGTTGTCAAGCCGCAGATCCAAGCGAACAGACCGCAGATGACGAGTGTTTTGAATAAATGTTTCATAATTTTATTTTTAATTGTGAAATGAAATTTCTAAATCGGGTGCAAGTTAATAAATTTTTTTAGGATTTCATAAAATATGCTAATTTTTTTGTCTCTTTCCATATATACTATGTATAAATGGATTGAGTAAATGGCCTACAATGAATATATATGCAATATGCGGACTGTGCAAAAAGGTTTTTTTCTGTGCAGATTTACACAAAAAAGGCTGTCCGTTTAGTGTTGGGACAGCCTTGTTTCGGTGGATAAAATCTATCTATTTTTGTACTCTTCAACGCCCTTTTTGAGGAAGTTTACAAAGCCCTCAACCGACAAATCGTAGCCACGAGGCTCGCCCAAAACCGCACCATTTTTGCCTTGCAAAACATAGTACGGCTGAGCGTTTACGCCAAAGCGAGTGAGCGCATAGTTGGCATTTACCTTGCCGAGCGACTTCAATACTTTGCCACTATCGGTAGTTACCCAATCGCTCTCTGGCAACGACATCTTATCGTCGGTATAGAGTGCTACAATAACATATTCGTCGCGCAAAATCTGCTGTACTGCAGGGTCTGCCCAAACGCGTGCTTCCATCTCGCGACAATTCACGCAACCGTGTCCTGTGAAATCAATAAATATCGGTTTTCCGACCTTCTCTGCGTAAGCCTCTGCCTCCTTCAAGTCGAAGAAACCTTTCAATCCGTGAGGAAGGTGGAGAAACTCGCCATATTTCGGTGCGTTAATGTCAGCCTCGCCCGATGCAGGTGTGGCAGTCGAAGTGTTTTGACCAATCACAAAATCCTGCGAAGAGAGTGGTGGCAAGTAGCCCGACAATGCCTTCAAAGGCGCACCCCACATTCCAGGAATCATATATACAACGAAGGTAAATACGCCGATAGCCAACGCCAAACGACCTACCGAGAGGTGCTTCATTTCGCTATCGTGAGCAAACTTAATCTTGCCCAAGAGGTACAAGCCGAGCAACGAGAATACCACAATCCAGATGGCGAGATATACCTCACGATCGAGCAAATTCCAGTGATAAACCTGGTCGGCAACGCTGAGGAACTTGAAACCGAGTGCCACCTCGACAAATCCGAGAACAACCTTCACCGAGTTGAGCCAGCCGCCACTCTTTGGCAACTTCTTCAACATCGAAGGGAAGAAAGCAAAGATGGTGAATGGCAGTGCGAATGCTGTCGAGAATGCCAACATTGTGATAATTGGCGACCACACCTCACCCGAGGTCGATTTGATAAGCACCGAGCCTACGATAGGGCCAGTGCAAGAGAACGACACCAACACAAGTGTAAGAGCCATAAAGAAGATGCCTCCGATACCGCCCTTGTCCGACTGTGCGTCGCTCTTGTTTACAAGTGCGCTTGGCAAAGTAATCTCGAATGCGCCGAAGAACGATGCCGCAAAGACCATAAATACCACAAAGAAGAGGATATTTGGTACCCAGTGTGTAGCAAGCCAGTTGAAGATGTCGGCAGTCACGGCATCACCTCCCAATACGCGCGTAATAATAATAAGTATAGCGATAGGGAGAGTGTAGAGTGCAATGATGAATAAGCCATACAACGATGCGTTGATTCGGCCACGAGCTGCCGAGCCACTATTCTTCATAAAGAACGATACGGTCATCGGTACCATAGGGAATACGCAAGGGGTAAGCAACGCAGCAAAGCCCCACAATATTGCCTCGATAATGAGCGACCACAACGAGCCTGAACCTGCAGCATCTTTAACCGCCTTAACCTCAGCCTGAGGTGCGGCAACCTCACCGAGCGAGATTGTAAGCTCGTCAGTCGTAGGCGAAAGGCACGAGCCAACATTGCAAGCCTGGTACGAAACTGCAACCTTAACCTCTCCGCCCTTCTCGGCCTTGAAGTCCTGCTCGAAGAGAGCCTCTTTCTCGTATTGACCAATCTCCATCATAAGGAGCTCGTCTTTCTCGACGTGAGCCTTCGAGAGTAGGCGTAACTCTCCTTCTGCCGTAACTCCTGCGCTTGGAGCGAACTCGAAAGTCGTAGGGTTGAAAGCTTGTGCTGGGTCGGTTACATAAATGTGCCAACCATCTTCAATGGTAGCTTTTAGCTCTACGGTGTAGAGTCCGTTGCCCTTGTCCGCTACTGAGTGCTTCCACTTTACTGGATTTTCGCCCTGTGCCATTGCCATCATCGGAACTACGCACAAGAGCATCAAAAATAGGTTTCTTAAAATTTTCATAAGTATATATTTAATTTTGCTTTCTGCATTTTTAATTTTGCATTCTTATTGCTCGCCACTCGTCGCACGCAAGTTGCGCGCTCTTTTTGAAGCCTAACTTCTTGGCGAGTTTCTCCAAAATGACAATATCCTCCTCCAAACAGCCACTTATTATAAGCTCGCCACCCTTCGAAAGTGTTGCAGCGTATGCTTTCATATCGGCAAGCAGAACATTGCGGTTGATGTTTGCCAATACAATGTCGAACTCTCGGCCCTCAATCGCTGAGGCATCTCCACAAATCGAAACGACTTTATCGGCTACATCATTCAAGACAATATTCTCGAGAACACTCTCCTCTGCCATATCATCAATCTCCACAGCCAGCACACTCTCGGCGCCGAGCTTTGCAGCTACGATTGCCAATACGCCCGTTCCACTGCCCATATCGAGTATGCGCTTGCCTTCAATCTCCGAGCCGAGCAACATCTCGACCATTAGCTGGGTGGTGGCGTGGTGACCTGTACCGAAGGACATCTTTGGTTGAATAATAACCTCCAAGCCTTTGTAGTTTGGTCTTGGCTCGTGGAATGGCGCACGAATAAGAACCCTATCCTTGACTTCAACCTCCTCGAAGTTGCTCTCCCATACAGAATTCCAGTTTTGAGCCTCGATACTCTCGAAGTAGTAGTCGAGAATACCCTCGTTGTGGAGCATCTCTTCAATATCGCTACTGTACGCTTCAAACTCCGATTGCTGGATATAGGCATTGAGAAGCCCCTCCGCATAGTCGAA
>JAEIGA010007733.1_pt1 | contig 16298 bp, 34 predicted proteins | sample 9270691 | NCBI WGS metagenome assembly JAEIGA01 (sample SAMN17057246, study PRJNA624740) | gut metagenome | biome: biome; isolation source: fecal sample | host: Bos grunniens | place: China: Xizang | collected 2019
ACAGAAATCAGGCTTGATGTCAAGAATGTCAACAGTGGGCTTCCCTATATCGTCAATGATGCTGCTGTTGCCCTGTATGGGAAGATATACAGGCAAGTCATATTTGATGAAATCACACAGCCAAGGACACTGCTTGAAGCAGGCACATCATACCTTGCAGAAAACTATGCAGGGATATCAACAATTGAAATCACAGCAGCAGACCTGTCAGCAATTGACACAAGCCTTGATTCATTCAGGATAGGGCAGTGGGTGTATGTATATGACAATCTACATTTTGCAGAAACAGCACTTTCATTTCTGATAAGCAAAATATACATCAACCTTCAAAATCCTGCTGAAAACAAGATTGAAATAGGCAAGACAAAGAAGGGATTGACAGAAAGCATCTTGGGGCTATCAGACAGCATCAAGGCATCTTCAGGAAGCACTTCATCAAGTACAGGAAGCACAGAAGAAGTTGAAGTGCAACAGCCTTATTTGATGGAACATGGCACAACAGGGATATGGACATGGGCTATATATTCAGACAATACATGTGAATTTTTCGGAAAGATACCTGTCACAAGTGCATCCATAACAACAGCACTAGGGAATTGGTACAGAAGCCCTGCCATGTATGAAGCAACAGCCTATGAATATCCATTCCAAATGGCAGAAGCACCTGTTGTGAACATGATGTTTCAGACAAGAAATGCAAGTGGCGCATTGGTGTGGTGCTTCAGTCAGGATGCAGCCACAGCGCAACAGTATTTGCCACAATGCAATCTGATAAGACCTGTATCAGGCACAAATGTCACAGGGAATATAAATATTCATGGAAGGGGCAAATTATAACCAAAGAAAGGGATATCAAAATGGAAACAGTAATTGCAGCAGCTATCACAGGAATTGTCACACTTGGGGTGTGTCTTGTAAATAATCACTATCAGTCAAAAGAAACAAGAAACTTGATAGAATACAAGCTTGAAGAACTGACTAGAAGGGTTGACAAGCACAATAATGTTGTAGAACGCATGTATAAACTGGAACAGTCAAGCGCTGTCATGGATGAACAGATCAAAGTGGCTAATCACAGAATTGATGATTTGGAAAAAGCGAACTAAAAAAAATGGGGGCAGGTTCATCACCTGCCCTTTTTGCTATAATCCTATAATCTTATTGATTATTGAATTTCTGTACTTCCATGCTGTATGTGTTGTTTCGTCAAAATCCTTTTCAGATATTAGATTGTAGTGGTACATGCCACTTTTCATATCTTCAAATTGATTAACCAATTCCATTGTTCTATTCTGCAATTCGGTAAAATCTATGTATTTCTGTTCGTACATCCATGCAACATCATTCATCTTTTCCTTCATTGTATCAACTATCTTTTCCATTTTCTTTGTCATGATTGCCTGCCTTTCTGCCCGTTTACCCGATAGCACAAGTTACTAATTCTTTACTTTTTTAAGTAGTAAGCTTTCATAATATTTAACATGTTCCATACAACATTCTTTTTCCAAACCTGTTTCTTTTTCCGCTTTTCTTTTCCAATACTCAATTAATTCTTTAACCATTGCTTTTCCTTTCTGCCCGTATACCCGTTAGCACAGGTTAATAATTAATTTTCCCTTTCGATAATATATGTGTACTGCTTAACCATATACTCATTCCCATTGTAATAATCTCTTATTATAGCCTGTCCTAACTCTTTGGCTGATCCCTTATTAGTTGCTGATACTACAACGCTACAAATTTTGTCGAGTAATAATGATGTTCTGTGGTGTGGCTTGAATGTAATGTTATAAAGTCTGTTCATAATTACCTGCCTTTCAGTTGCTTGTTTGCTGTTCCTTATGCTTATATCTTAATATACTTGCACAAGTACATCAATTGGCAAAATAGCCAAACTTGCACAAGTATATTTGTGTATATTGTATACTTGCACAAGTACAAGACTTGTAGTATTGTATTCTTAATATATGAAAGGCAGGTGCAGAACAATGGGAAAGGCTTCAACAAAGGCAAAGAACAAATACAATGATGCAAATTATGACAGGATTGCATTAGTTGTGCCCAAGGGCAAGAAAGATGAATACAAGGCTAGGGCAGAAGCAGCAGGCAAGTCATTGAACCAATACATCATTGATAAGTTAGAAGTAGGGCAGATATAGCATCTGCCTTTTTATATTGAAAATTCAGAATTATTATTGTAGAATACTAAAGGGGATAGCCAATGACTATCCCCTTTTTCTTATTTGCGATTAAATTCTGCATCCCAAAACATTGCAGCTTCTTCACTGTTGCCATGTGGGATTGTAGACTTCCATTCTTTCAATATACCTTCTTTTCTTTTATGTTCTGCAACCTGCCTTGCCATGATTGCATCATCTATGCTGTTAAAAATTCCAATAGCATATCTGTCTTGCTTTTCTTGGATTTCTACACGATACCTATTTCCTGAATAAGCAGAAATGCCCTGACAGCCATTGCAATTGCTTGGGGCTGATGTTGTGTGAATAATAGTGATGCCATTTTCAATTCTTCTTTCCATGCTTTGTTCCTTTCCTATAATTGAGCCAATCAATAAAAGTACCATCCTTGACATGCGCTTCAGCTTCTTTGCGAATTGCAATCAATTCATCAATATCAAGTGAATATCCCAAATGATATTTTTTTCTTTTATAATTGATTTCTGCCCTGTACTTCTTCAACTTCTTGTCAAAATTGATGCCAACATATCCATGCATATTTTTCTTGCCACCTTTGGCATCCCCTGTAGATATTACAGTGACACCATTTTCAATTCTAAAATTCATACTTCCCAATCCTTCCCTTTTGTTGTAGAATGCTTGTGTATCAAGGTGTGCGCCATGTTGCAAGTCTTTTTATTTGGACAAAGCGAAATATAAAGACTTGCACAAAAGGGCATCAGAAAGCCCAATGTATTCTGATGTCCTCACCATCAATCACAACTTTGTCAATCAAGGTCGATACAACAGCATGTATCTTCTGACAATCCCCTTCAGCTTCAACTTCTTCAAAAGTGTCTACTAATTCAAGAACCTTATCATCAGGAATAGAATCTTCAGTGATTTCTAATTCTTCCAATTCAGCCTGTAGTGATTTCTTTTCTTCATTCAGTGGCTTAATCTTATCAGTGACAGTTGCAATGTCCATTCCACTAACAGAATACAAGTCCATGAATCTTGATATTTGGCTGTCTATTTGGGCAAGCCTGTCATTAATCAATTTCATCTGATGTGTGTTGTCCACACTTTGACGAACAGCAGGGATGTATGTCGGTTCTGATTTCAGCTTCCTGATTTCATCAAAGATAATTGCATCCAGTTCCTTATCACGATAATTTTTATTGCGACAGTTTGGATCTTTAATATATTTCTTGTCACCTTTGCTTCTGCTGTAGCAAATATAGTAGTTTCTTCTGCTTCCATCCTTATTGACAGCACCTGACCTGAAGTGATATCTGCTTCCACAGTGTCCACAGTAGATGATGCCACCTAAAGGGGATTTGTAAGCCCTGCCCACTTTTCTGTTTTCAAACTTGATATCCCTTTCGGCAAAGATTTTTTGCGCCTTATCAAAGATTTCTTTTGATATGATAGCTTCATGCTGCCCTTCATATATAGCGCCCTTATGAACAATTTCCCCAATGTACAGCCTTCTTTGCAGCATCCCCCTGATTGTCTGTTCTTTCCACTCACCATACTTTGTGCGATAGCCCTTATTGTTCATGTGTGTCATGATAGTAAATATAGGCATTCTGTTGATGAATAAATCAAATACTTCACGAACCTGCATTGCTTCATATTCGTTGATTTTTAGGATGCCATCATTTGAATCATAATCATATCCAGTAGGCACGAATCCACCACCACGAAACTTTCCTTCTTTCGCCCTTCCTTCTTGCCCATCCATCATTCTTTCCTTGATTCTGCTTCTTTCAAGTTCGGCAAACACAGCAAGAATTCCCACCATAGCCTTGCCAAAAGGGGTTGATGTGTCAAAAGCTTCATTCCTTGATACAAAAGCCACACCATTTGCATCAAACACCTTCTGAATCATGAAAAGTGTATCAAATTGGCTTCTGCTTAATCGGTCAAGCTTGTCAACAAGAACAATATCTGTATGCCCTGCTTCAATATCCTGAATCATTTGATTCATGGCAGGTCTGTCAAGGCTTCCACCTGAATATCCATCATCAGTATATATCTTGACAAGAATCCATCCCATTGCTTCACAGTATTTCTTCAGCCTTTCAATCTGCTGTGGGATAGAATAACCTTCTTCAGCCTGATGTTGGGTTGATACACGAACATATATGAATACTCTTTTTTGCATTTCCATAAAATCACCATCCAAAAAAATTTTGTTAAGGGTGCGATTTCGACAAATTCTGCATTTTTCATGATGTATTATATCCCTAAAATTTGTTGTGTTCTTAATATTATTTCTGTATAATAATTTCAGAACGCTTGTTCTTATCTTAAGGGGGGTACACCATGCAGCAAGAATATGTTGAAGCCATCACACACCTACTAGATAAATGTACAGATACAGGTCTGCTTGACCTTATCCTTAAGCTACTTCAGAAAAGCTGACAACATCTGCTTCACACTTGCTAATTGTTCTGCATCCAGTCTTTGCAAGTGTGACACCACATCAAGATAATCTGCATCAGTACGCAAGCGAATGACGATATCAGCAATGGTATCGTTATTTTTTTGCATTTCTTCCCATCCCATCAGAATGGCAGTGGTAGTGCCCAACACTTCTGCAAATTTTGCAATTTTAGATTGTGGAATATCCACTTTGCCTGCTTCAATTCTTGTAATAGTAGAATGATTAGAATATCCCATCATGTCTGAAAGCTGCCTTTGTGTCAGCCCAAGTTCTATTCTTCTTTCTTTAATTCTTTGCCCAATAGTCATTATATGCACCACCTTTCTATACTTATAGTAATATATTGGTGCATTAAAATCAATAAATATGTATTATTTTTTTAAAATACCTATTGACATTTAAAGTTATATGGGTATAATAAAAATCGTTAGGTGCATTAAATGCACCAAAAAAGAAAGGTGGTGTAAGGAATGACAAACACTGAATTACTAGAAAAGAAGATTAAGGAATCAGGTATGAAAAAGATGTACTTGGCGCAGAAATGCAACCTTTCCTATTCAGGATTCAGAAATTGTGTGCTAAACAAGGCAGAATTCAAGGCTTCACAAATTGCTATTTTATGTGAAGAATTGAACATAACAAGTCTGAAAGAAAAGCAGGATATTTTTTTTGCACAAGTTGGTGCATAAGGTGCACCTAGAAAGGTGGGAATATGTTATTTCCAAGAACAGTGTATGCAATACAACACAATGTTACAAAAAGGATGTACATAGGAAGCAGCGCCAAGGTGGAAGAAAGAATCAGGAATCATATCTTTGCATTAAGGGCAGGAAAGCATCCTGTGGAAGATATGCAAAAGGACTTTAATGATTATGGTGAAGATTATTCATATTTGATGCTTGATGAAATACAGACCTTTGATGAAAAGGCAAAAGAATATGAATGGATGAAAAAATGCAATTCCTATAATCGCAACACTGGCTATAACTACAAAGACCACACAGCGAAAAAGGGGGCTTAATAATGGTTATCAACATTTTGAAGGATGGGACTATAGTTGATGACATGTCAAAAGTAACAGTTCCAAATGAAATTGTGCATGCAGTCGCAAGGATTGTAGAAAGGAAGGCAAATGATGAAAAGAAAAACACACAACATGCTTCTTAAAATTACAGGATGGCTTGCAGGAATTACATTGCTTATATCAATAGCAGCATTAGACAGCGAATCAAATGTTCCTTTTGTCGCAGCATTGATAAGTCTTGGATATCTTGCTTTGTTGGGCATGGCGAATGATTGGGGGAATCAAGATGATATGGACAGATGATCCAATCAAGGATGCAGAAAGATACTTCAATGAACAGGAAGAAGCCCTTGAAAAGCTTCCAAGATGCAGTCAGTGTGATTGTCGCATTCAAGATGAATATGCCTACTACATAAATGATGAATGGGTGTGTGAAAGCTGCATGGGCGAATTCAGAAGGGACATAACAGAATATACAGAATAGAAAGGACAGATTTTATGAAAAAAGGAACAGTAATTATATCAACAGAAGAATACAGAAGCTTGCTTCATGACAGCTTCATGATTGCAGAACTGAAGAAATACTGCATAGAAGCGCAGTATGTGTTCAAGGAAGATGTATTGAAGAAACTAGGGGTTGAAGATGTACAGGGAAAGGAAGAATAGCATGAACTTATATGAGATTGACAGCGCAATATTAGATTGTTGCGACATTGAAACAGGTGAAATCTTTGATGAAGATAAATTTGAAGAATTATCACTGACAAGGGATGCCAAGGTGGAAAATATCTGCTTATGGATAAAGAACCTGAAGGCAGAAGCTGAAGCATTAAAGGCTGAAAAGGATGCCTTTGCTGCAAGACAGAAAGCAGCAGAAAACAAGATGAACAGCTTGAAGAAGTACATATCAAACTACTTGGAAGGCACAGCTTTTGAATCAGCAAAAGTGAAGGTCAGCTTCAGACCATCAGAAGCCTTGGACATTGAAGAAGGCGCAGACATTCCTGAAGAATACCTGAAGTTCAAAGAACCTGATGTTGACAAGACAGCATTGAAGAAGGCTGTGAAGGCAGGCTTGCAGATTGCAGGTGTGCAGATTATTCAAAATCAGAATATTCAGATTAAGTAGGGGGTGAAAGCATGGAATTCAGAACACTAAACGCAAATGAAATTGATTGCAGGGTGGCAACCATCAATCAGAAGGGGCTGACACTGTTGCTGTATAAGGATGCAAGGGTGGATCAGAACATCTTGGATGAAACAGTGGGCGCAATGAACTGGCAAAGACATCACAGCAGGGAAAATGCAAATTGCATTGTATCAATATGGGATGCTGACAAGAAGCAGTGGATTGAAAAAGAAGATACAGGCAAGGAAAGTTTCACTGAAGCTGAAAAGGGACTTGCATCAGATTCATTCAAAAGGGCTTGCTTCAATTGGGGCATAGGCAGGGAATTATATTCAGCACCTTTTATATGGATAGGCGCAGAAGATGCCAACATCAAACAGGGTGGAACTGGCAAATTTCAATGCTATGACAAGTTCATTGTTGAACAAATTCTATATGATGATGCAAAGAACATTGTGGCACTGTCTATCAAGAACCTGACAAAAGGCAAAAGGGTGTTTGTTATGGATATTAGAAAGAAGGATGCCTGATGGAATGGACAGGGCGAATCAAGAACATATCAAAGGACTGGCAGACAGGTCAATTCAATATCACATTAAGTGTGAATGAACCATCAGCCATTGAAGGCTTAAGCAACTTGCAGGAAGTTGAAAAGCTATCCTGCAAGGCTGTGAAGTACAGGCAGAAAAGAAGCTTGGATGCAAATGGACTTATGTGGGCGCTGCTTGGGCAGATTGCATCAGCATTAAGGGCTGACAAGTGGGATGTGTACCTTCAAATGCTTAAGAGATATGGCAAGTATACATATATTTGTGTGAAGCCACATGTGGTTGAAGCAGTCAAGGCGCAATGGCGAGAATGTGAAGTGCTTGGTGAAGTAGAAATCAATGGGCAGAAGGCAATTCAGATGCTTTGCTATTTTGGATCATCAACCTACAGCACACAGGAATTCAGTGTGTTATTAGATGGCATAATTTCTGAAATGAAGTCAATGGGGCTTGAAGCACCTGCATCACAAGAAATGGAAAGGGCTTTGAAAATATGGGAAGAACAGCATCAGTGATATTTAAGGACATTGAATATTGCCTGATATGTGGCAATCCAAGATATGAAGTGCATCACATATTCATGGGCACAGCTAACAGGAAGATATCAGACAAATATGGCTATGTTGCACCACTTTGCCAATATCACCATACAGGCACACAAGAAGGGGTGCACTACAACAAAAGCTTCAGTCTATTCTTGAAGCAGACAGCACAGAAACATTATGAAGCTAATCATGGAACTAGGGAAGATTTTATCAAGACTTTTGGAAAGTCTTATTTGTAGAAAGGAAGAACAATATGAATAAAGTGATTTTAATAGGCAGATTAACTAGAGAACCTGAAGTGAGATATTCACAGGGAACAGAACCAATGGCAATTGCAAGATATACATTAGCAGTTGACAGAAGATACAAGAAGGAAGGGGAACAGTCAGCAGATTTCATAGGATGTGTGGCATTTGGTAAGAATGCAGAATTTGCTGAAAAGTACCTTAAGCAGGGTACAAAGATTGCTGTCACTGGAAGAATACAGACTGGCAGCTATACCAATAAAGAAGGTCAGAAGGTATATACCACAGATATTGTGGTGGAAGAACAGGAATTTTGTGAAAAGAAGGCTGATGCAACAGCAGAAGCAACACCTTCAGAACATGGTGATGGGTTCATGAATATCCCAACAGGGCTTGAAGCAGAACTTCCGTTCAATTAAGTAAGGAAGGTGCACGAATGAAGATAGGGCTAATTGATGTTGATGGGCACAATTTCCCCAACATACCACTGATGAAGATATCTGCATGGCACAAGAAGCAGGGGGATAGTGTTGAATGGTACAGTCCTTTACTGTCAGGACACATGGACAAAGTTTATTTATCAAAGGTATTCAGCTTCACACCTGATTATGAATACTACATAGATGCTGATGAAGTGATAAAGGGTGGTAGTGGTTATTGCATCAGTTTAAAAGATGGCAAGGAAGTCTTTGATAAAAGCAAGGATATCATGCTGCCTTATGAGATAGAACACATATATCCTGACTATTCCCTATATGGAATCACAGACACAGCCTATGGCTTTTTGTCAAGGGGATGCCCAAGGGGATGTGATTTCTGCCATGTAGAAGCCAAGGAAGGAAGAAAGGCATATAAGGTTGCTGATTTGTCAGAATTTTGGGCAGGGCAGAAGAATATTGTGTTGTGCGATCCAAACATTTTGGCATGTAGGGAATGGAAAGACCTTCTTCAGCAACTTATTGACAGCAATGCATGGATAGACATTAATCAAGGACTTGATATCAGACTTATGACTGAAGAAAAGGCTGAAATGATTAAGCAGCTAAAAGTCAAGCAATTGCATTTTGCATGGGACAGATATCAGGACAAAGACATCATTCTTCCAAAATTCAAGATGTTCAAGGAAATCACAAACATTGATATCAGGAAAACATCAGTATTTGTTCTTTGCAACTTCAACACAAGCATTGAACAGGACTTGGAAAGAATCTATACATTGCGAGATATGGGCTTTTGGGCTTATGTGATGCTTTACGATAAAGAACACATTCCCAAAGGGCATGAATTAAGGAAGATGCAAAGATGGGTGAATAACAGATTCGTATTTTCAAAATGTGAAAGGTTTGAAGATTATTTGAAAGGTTGATTATATGGCTGAATATAAAGTGGTTATAGAAGGCAAATTCCCTTCAATGAATCAGTTCATAGAAGCTAACAGGGCACACAGGCAGAAGGGCAACAAGATGAAGCAGACAAGCCAAGATGAAATATCTTGGCAGTTGCTTCAGCAACACAGAAAGCTGCATATAGATAAGCCTGTGAAGCTGCTATATACATTCTATGAACCTAACAAGAAAAGGGACTTGGACAACATATCAGGATATTTTCATAAAGTGTTTCAGGATGCATTGGTGCACTGTGGCATCATACACAATGATTCATGGCATTACATTGTGGGCTTCAGTGATGAATTCCTGATTGATAACAAGAATCCAAGAATAGAAGTGATTATTCAGGAAGTAGGTGAATGAAATGGGAAAAGCAAAAGAATTATATACAACAACAAAGACTGTGAAGGAAATCCTGATGCAGGATGAAAGGGCAAGGAACAGTGACAGCTTCTTGTATTTCAAAGTGTTGGCTGTGATAGGCAATATAAATGGGATAGACATTTCAAAGATGTCAGTGCCAACATTCCTGCTTCACATGTCAGAAATGGGATTTCCACCTTTTGAAAGTGTCAGAAGGTCAAGGCAGAAAATACAACAGCATCATCCTGAATTGGCAGGGTGTAAGGAAGTAGAAGAACAAAGAATCCTGAATGAAGAAATATTCAGGGAATATGCAAAGAAGGTGAATATATGAGTAGGATGCAGAAGATGCATAAGCAATATGCAAAGGCAAAGAAGAAAGGATTTGACAACAATGAATTGTTGCGCATGAAAGAGATTGCAAGGAAGCAGGCAGAAGCTGCCACAAAGGAACTTGCTGAAAAAGAATTCCTGTACATGTTGGCAATTCCCCTGAATGTGCTGTTTCATGAGCACTGGCAGAAATCAGCCAAGAAGAAAGCGCCAAAATTCATTGAAGAAGTTATCAAGCTATATGGCGCAGTGCAACAGGGTGTTGTGACAGAACAGGACTTGGCTGACCTGCTTGACGATTTGGCAGGAATCAGGATTGAAGCTGAATGGCTGAAGGGCAAGGATGGTGAAGGCAATGGCTGATGTTAAGTGGATCAAGATGGCAACTAATATGTTTGATAACAGAAAGATTAAGCAGATAGAATGCCTTCCTGATGGTGATGCAATCATTGTTGTTTGGATGAAGATGCTGTGCTTGGCAGGGAATATCAATGATTGTGGCAGTGTTTACTTCACAAAAGACATACCTTATACAGAACAGATGCTTGCCACACAATTCAACAGACCTTTGGCAACAATTCAACTTGCAATCAAGACCTTTGAACAGTTTGGAATGATAGAAGTGGTTGACAATATCCTGATGATATCAAACTGGGAAAAGTATCAGAATGTTGACAAGCTGCATGAATTAAGGGAATACAACAGACTGGCACAGCAGAAATCAAGGGCAAAAAGAAAGCTTCTTCAGAATGTCAATGACATGTCAATGACAAGTCAACAGTGTCAAGGTACAGATAAAGATATAGAAGAAGATAAAGATAAAGAAGTAGAAAAAGATAAGAATAGTATATGTGATTCTATCGAATCCACACCCACACCTGAAAAGCCTGCCAAGCCTGTCAAGCATAAATATGGCGAATACAAGCATGTGATGCTTACTGATGCAGAACATGACAAGCTGACAGATGACTTTGGCAGTGACTTAAGGGATAAGGCTATCAAGCTTCTTGATGAATACATAGAAGAAAAAGGCTACAAGTCAAAATCCCACAATCTAGCAATCAGAAGATGGGTGATGGATGCAGTCAGGGAGAGAGAAGCTAAACAATACAACAAAGGCAATCAGCCATATCCAAAGCAGACAAAAGCAGATGAATTAGACCAATTCTATGCAATGGCAAATGAATGGGCTGATTCGTAGGAAGGAAGTGAACAGCATGAATAGAGAAAGAAATTGTCAGAAGTGCATACATCACATATCAGGCTTATGTTCCAAGTGGGAATGTGAAATGCAGACACTTGAAGAATACAAGGATAAGGCAATAAAGGAATTTGCTGAAAAGGTTGAAGCAGAACTGAAAGAATTAAGAGCAAGATATGAAGTGCTATACAGAACATGCAAAGAAGATAAGGTTGTTCAGTATGACTTGGGCAGACATGAGGGGGTTCTGAAGGCAATAGGTGTAGTCAGAAAGGCAGGTGTGGAATGAAAAAATGTATATGCGACTTCTGTAAAGAACAAGAAGCAGATAGAAGATATAAAGTAAGAAGAACATACTTAACTTTCCCATTTACTGAAAATAAAAAAGTAGATATTTGTGATGATTGCTATATCAACTTGTTTGTGAAGAAAGTAGGTGCAAAATGATTACTTTGAAAGAAAATGAACTTTATCAAGAAATAGAATTATTTGTTGATGGGGAAAAGATAGGAGAAGCCGAAATTGAGATAAAAGGCAAGATGTTATCAAGATTAAGCATATTCCCACCATACCAAAATAAAGGATATGGAACACAAATAGTAAATATGCTTACTGAAAAATATGGGTGTGAAGTCTTGTGGGTAAATGCTGATAACAAAAGTGCAATCCATATTTACGAAAAGAATGGCTATGTTATATCAGAACCAACTATGTATATGATGAAAAAGGCAGGTGCATCAGATGAAAGATGAATTTGCACACCACAAGGCATTGAAGTTGGCTGCTGATGTGGAAAGGGCAAGGCAGCATCCCAAGACTAATGCAGAACGCATCAGGAATATGACAGATGAAGAACTAGCAGCCTTCCTGTATGACATAGACCATTATGAAGATGATGGTGAATATATTGTCAGGATAAGTTCAGACAAAATGCAAGACAGCAAGGAAGATATTATGGATTGGCTAGGAAAGGAAGTGGAATGATGGATAAGGAATTGAAGCGAAACAATGAAGGATATTATGATCCAACAGCATACATAGCACTAAACAATGTGCAGAAAGGTGAATATATGAATAGAACAGGCGAGATATGGGAAGTAAACACAGGGGATAGATATTATAGGGCAATTGTAGTGGCTGATGATGGCAACATTGCAACTATAATCAAGCTACTGGATGCAGACACAGACAATTCAGACTTTTGCATCAGAAGCAAATATGGATGTAGTAGGATGCTGATGTTTGCATTCACACAGAATTTTGTGCAATTTATCAGGAAGTTGACAGATGAAGAATTCCATGAAGTGAAAAGCAAGGTTGCAATATCCCTTGGAATACATACAAAGACAGTTGAAAAGATTGTGGAAGTGAAGCCAAGTGAAGAAGATATACAGAAGTTGAAGGAAGCAATTAAAAAGGAACAGCCACAGATTATGGCATCTGACATAGAACTGGAAAAGACAAAAGCACAGCTTTCAGTGTACAAAAGCTTATATGAAAGCTTGATGCAACAGCTTATAGGAAGGGGTGAAGGATATGGACAAGAAGCAGTTTGGCATCTTGGCAAGTGCAATTAGAACATATTATCCAAAGGAACAGATTCTTCCCAATCAGCAGGCAATGGAATTGTGGTACAGGGAACTGCAAGACATCCCTTATGAATTGGCAGAAGCTGCATTGCGCAAGTGGGTTGTGAACAATAAGTGGTCACCTACTATAGCAGATATCAGGGAACTGTCAACAGATATAGGTGTGGGAACAATCCCTGACTGGGGTGAAGCATGGGAATCAGTGCTGACAGCCATCAGAAGATATGGCACATATAATCAGCAGGAAGCAATGGACAGCATGGATGAATTGACACAGCAAGTAGTCAGAAGGATGGGCTTCAGGGAAATCTGTATGAGCGAAAACATAGTGGCTGACAGGGCAAACTTCAGAACCATATATGAACAGCTTGCAAGCAGGCGCAGAACAGATATGCAGATGCCACCACAATTAAGGGCTACAATACAGCAGATGTTGGGCACAGGACAGGCAATGTTGGAAGGGGGAAGGTCATGAATGCAAAGGAATATCTTGAACAGATAGAAACTATTGATGAAATCATTATCAGCAAAAGTGAAGAAATCCTTCACTGGAAGGCTATAGCGCAAAGCACAACAGCACCTATTCAGGAAAGGGTGCAATCGTCAGGCAGCATGCAGAAGATGGCTGATGCAGTCAACACCTATGTAGACATTGAAGCAAGCCTGAATGAAGATATAGCAAGATATGTGAAGGAAAGATGTGAGATTATCAGCTTAATAGAAAAGCTATCTGCAAAGGAATACAAAGTGCTTCACAGCAGATATGTGTTGATGAAAAGCTTCAAGGAAATAGGCGCAGACAACAAGAAGGATGATTCATGGGCAACAACAGTTCATGGCAGGGCACTTATTCACTTGCAAGGGCTTCTTGATAGAAAGGTGAAACAGAATGAATAAACATACACATGATGAAAGATTCAATGAAAACTATGAGAACTTAAGAAATGCAATTGTAGGACAAGCATGCAGGGACTACATTGGGGCATTAAGGACATTGAAAAAGAATCCAAAGAATGTATTTGCACAGGCAAGGGCTGAAGAATGTGAAAAATACTTCAGAAGTGAAAGATATGCTATCATGTGCAATATTGAAGGTGAAGCCATAATTGAGCAGTGCAAAAAAAGGGCAGAAAATAGCAAGACTGTATTCAAGCCAAGATATATGTGACATGGTGTGACTTGGTGTGACATGGTGTGACAAAATAAGGGTTCGTGTGACAAAATAGGGGCTTCCTGTGACAAGTTGACAGTGATATGATTATAGTGAATAAGAAGCGAGTGGATGAATACTTTTTCATAAACTGTAAACCTCCTATAAGTATGTACCAATTACTAAAAAAGCCTGACAGGGAATCTGTTGGGCTTTTTGCATTTCACAAAAGATAAAAATCAATAGGGGGCAATGGATCAGGAAGAAGGTGATGCATGATGGCAAAGAAGAAAAGCAATATAGAAAAGTATAATGAGAGTTTAACTCATGAAGAACGCAAAGCCAATGCATCCAATGCAGGCATTGCATCAGGGATAGCAAGGCAGGAAATGGCTACATTGCGTGAACTGACTAAAAACATCCTACAGACAAAGATAGACTTGTCAACTATAGAAGGAATGGAAGAATTAAAGGCTGTTGTAGGAAGCAAAGCAACAGCAGGTGAATTGATGCTGTGGGCACAGATATTAGAAGGTATCAAGGGAAATACATCAGCAGCTATCTTTGCAAGGGACACAGCAGGTGAAAAGCCTTCAGACAAGGTTCAGTTGCAGACTGATATTGAAATGAATGATAAATTAAGGGAAGTTGAAGCCTATATAAAAGGGTGTGGTGGCAATGAATAAAGATGCACAGGCGCACCTTGATATTATTAAGAATGAGCCATACAAGATAGGGCAGTGGCTAGGATTTGAAGATTTGACAGAATTGCATAATGAATGGCTGAAGCTGATGATGTATTCAGAAGATGATGAAACACTGTTAGCACACAGGGGTTCATATAAGACTACATGCCTATCAATAGCAATATCCCTGCTTATGATTATATTCCCAAACCTGATTATCATGTTCTTAAGAAAGACAGATGATGATGTCAAGGAAGTCATTCAGCAAGTGGGGAAGATATTAAGCAGTGACCTGATAAAGATGTTTGTGCTGAAGATATATGGTGTTGAATTGGAACTTGTTGAACAGTCAGCCTTCAGGATATCAACCAATCTGATGACAAGCACAAAGGGAAGCAGTCAGCTTCTTGGGCTAGGTGTTAAGACATCCCTGACAGGTAAGCATGCTGATTTGGTTATCACAGATGATATTGTCAACCTTAAGGACAGAATATCCAAGGCTGAAAGAGAATTGATAAAGACTGCATACATGGAATTGCAGAACATCAAGAACAGGGGTGGAAGAATCCTGAATACAGGAACACCTTGGCACAAGGAAGATGCTATCACTGACATGCCAAACAAACATATCTATGACTGCTATCAGACAGGGTTGATAAAAAGGGACAAGCTTGAACAGATAAGACAGTCAATGACAGCTTCACTGTTTGCTGCCAACTATGAACTTAAACATATAGCAGATGCAGATGCACTGTTTTCAAGTCCAGTATTCACTGATGATGAAAGCCTTATATATGATGGAATAGCACATATAGATGCTGCCTATGGTGGTGGTGATGGCACAGCCCTTACTATCATGAAGGAAAGGGGTGGCAAACTGTATGCCTTTGGTAAGCTGTATCAGAAGCATGTGGATGATTGCCTTGATGAAATCCTTCAATACTGTGACTACTACAGGGCAGGCACAATCTATTGTGAAGATAATGCAGATAAGGGCTATTTGAAGAAGGAAATCAGGAACAGGGGCAGATTTGCAAAGGGATATCATGAAAGCATGAATAAGTTTATCAAGATATCTACATATCTGAAGAAGTATTGGAAGGATATGTGCTTCTTGGAAGATAGTGATGCAGATTATATCAGCCAAATATTAGACTATACAGAAAATGCAGAACATGATGATGCGCCTGATAGCTGTGCAAGCATGGCAAGGGCTATAAAGGGCAAGAAGAAAGTCCTGATATAACATAAGAAGAAAGGAAATACCAAAGATGTCAAAGAAGATTATTGAATATGATGGACAATACTACAATGAAGGCGAACCTATACATGACCTAGGCAGCTTTGAATGTGTTGACAAGGAAGATAGCAACCAAAGAAACTATGAAGGCTTGTCTGCTGATGTTGACAAGTTGCCAAAGTATGACAGCCTAGAAGCAGGAAGCAGTGCTTTATGCTTGGACACAGG
>JAEIGA010007734.1_pt1 | contig 16298 bp, 13 predicted proteins | sample 9270691 | NCBI WGS metagenome assembly JAEIGA01 (sample SAMN17057246, study PRJNA624740) | gut metagenome | biome: biome; isolation source: fecal sample | host: Bos grunniens | place: China: Xizang | collected 2019
GAATTGCCTATTGCACCTTTGGAAAAGCAATCGAATTTATCTGTCGTACAAAATGCAGAATCCGGGTGGAAGGTAAACATTTTTGAATGACTTCTTGATGCAAGATAATCTAAGTATCCTGTTCCCAACAATCCGTTACAACTCAAGTCTATACTATTATAGTATTGCCCTTTACCACCATAAGCAGACAATCCCGTCGATGGCGTTTCCATTTTGAAACCTAAAGAATAGTCTTTCATTACAACAAGCGGTTGGTTTATCTCTTCAAAAATTCCATCCGAAACAAATACTCCGCTGAATATCACACTGTCGGTTTTGAAACTGAAAAGGTTCTTCACTTGGAAAGAATCCAACTTGTAATAGAAGCGTTCGCGGTTGTAAACTCCGCCTTGTATTTTAGGAGAATCATAATACACATAACTATTGCCTGTGGAGGACATTATCGGATAGCCTTCTATCTTTTTCAAACTACTTTTGTTGTTCGGCTCATCAATCAACAGATTACAATTAAGCTGTTGTATCGGTGTTTGAAGCATGACTAATTTTGTCGAATCGTCATACATAGGAACGTAAAAGTTAAGACTGTCGATGCTTGGCAAGTTTAGAGCAAATTGTTCGTAGGAAAACTTGCAGTCTTTTCCCGACATCTTGAATCGTCCTGCCATTACATCTCCGTCAAATTCAAAGCTACGATTCTTCTGCATCCTTATGCTTCCGTTTTTCGGCTTTATGGTTACATTATGTGTATCACTGATTGTGAATTTCTCAATACCGTTCATTCGTAACTCCATATCCAAGACGTTCAACACCGCATTCGGTTCGCCTTTTGTTGCAGACACAAATCGGAGTGCATCATAATCTGCCCTCTTTCTGTTGGCTGCTATATAATCATAAAGTTTCGGTTTGACAATTGCCGTTTCTCTGTAACTCTCGTAAATAATAAATCCATTCAATGCCATATTCATCAACATCAATTTGGCCTGAACAGGATCTAATTTTATGAATTTGGCAAATTGTTTCACCGTAAATTGCTCTTTACCTGTTGATTTAACAAATGCTTGTACTCGAAATAGCGGATTCTGTTCATCGATAAGTTGCAATTTATTCCACTTATCTTCGGAGTAATAGTTGTTACTTTCGAATGTTGCAAAAGTTTCTCTTGCCGGACCTTTGACTGCGGTAAACTCTATCTTGTAATCATCGAGGTTTGCATAGACTGCTTCTGTGTAAATGTCTATGCAATGATACGAATCAACCCAAGGAGAGGCTGAAATTCCCTCTTTATAATCGTTAAAGAAAAGATGACGATTGCTCTTGTTGAAATTCAACTTGGTACTCGGATGATATATAGAGTCATTGTTTGTATATATCGTAACCTGACAATCTTTAGTTATGATACCTTCACGACTAAAAGGATGCTCTATTGCTTTTGCTCTGATGTAAAGCTTACCTTCTTTGTAGAATCTTAATTCTGCCGGCACCTTTACGTCTCCCGTGCCAAGAAATCTGCCACCTTGCTGAGTGAAACCGCCGACATAATCGACATCAGGGTAGAGATTCTTAATTATTTCTTCCTTTTTATAAGAGTAGAATTTAGGATAACTATCGTCCTTTCCTGCTTTACCATCGCTACACAAGTCTTCAAGACGTCCTAAGAGCTTATGAGAAAAGAACTCCTTGTTTGTAAACTTCACACTGTCGGCATAAATCGCTGCTCTGTTTAATGCAACGGCGTATTTGTCCAATTCTACATACACATCATCGCGAGAAAGTCCTGTCTTTTCCCAATCGACAACTCCTCCTTTCCCTTCGAAGCTGTTTTCCATAAGATAAAAGCGACCCATTGTAGAGTGTATGGTATTCGAATCAGTTATAGTGCTGTAGGATAAGTCTATCTCGGAATTGATATCGGCATATACTCCTCTGATACTGTCATTTCTGAAAACATATCCCCCTGCATCGCCCATATACCAACGAACCGATTTAGATAAATAAAGGAAACCTCCGTCCAAAAGGTTATAAGTCGATACGACTGCCTGATTATAGATCTTCAAATTATGCTCTGCAATGTATTCACTCATACCTTTAAGCCATTGATTATAGCTTTCAGGACTTTGATTTGAAGATTGAAAGGCTATCTGTGTTTGAATAAATTCAAAAAAACCGCTTCTTGCTCTTGCGTTCTTTTTGAACATCTGTTGGGATAGCTTGACTATGTCTTTGCGATGCTGTATGTTGAAATTATTCCACGCTTGTCGGTATTGCTCAAGAAGAACTTCATATTCTTTTTTCTTGTCTCCTTTTAAGTTAACGTCAGAAAAAATCATTTCATTAAGTTCATCCATATAGGTATCGGGGCTTCCGCTAAAGCCCTTAAACCTTTGTGCATTCGAATCAAATATTCCGAACAAGAACACACAACAAAAAAACACCCAAACTATCTTTCTCATATTTACTATTTTGTTTTTACCAACCGCATTGCAGCCCAATTGTCCTTTGTTCTTGATTCAGAAAGGACAAATCCAAGTTCTGCACATTTGTTTTCAAGAATAGGAATATCGTTCTCGTAGAATCCGCTAAGGAATAAAACGCCGCCACTCTTTATACTCTTGGAATATATTTCCATATTATCCAATAAGATGTTGCGATTTATATTTGCGATAAAAATCTCGTAGTTCTCATCCCCCTTAAGCAAAGATGAATCCCCCAAAAACACATCGACATCCACTCCGTTGCGGATTACGTTCTCTTTTGCATTCTCCGCAGCCCAGCTATCGTTATCAACAGCTACGCAATTGACAGCTCCCATCTTTGCAGCTAAGATTGCCAACACGCCCGTACCGCATCCCATATCCATAAGACGTTTTCCTGCAACCTGCTCGCAAGAAAGAAAATCGATTATTAAAGATGTGGTTTGATGATGTGCCGTTCCGAAAGACATTTTCGGCTCTATGATAATATCATATTTAACCTCATCCTCCAAAGGATTGAAAGGAGGACGGACAACACAAAAGCCGGGAAAAAGAACAGAAGGATAGTTCTTTTCCCATTCGGCATTCCAATCCTTCTGTTCTATTTCTTCCGTATCGTATTCTATTTTCAAATCTTCAACAAAGCCAAATTCATTTTCGGCAATTGCTTTTACTTGCTCCAATGCAAAACACTCTTCAGGACAATAAGCTTCAAATCCTTCATTATTGTCAGAAAAACTATCATAACCGCAAGCTATCAAAGCATCTTTGAAAATATCTGCTATCCAAGCATCGCTTTCTGTCCACTTTTCGTTGACAGACAAACGTACATTCAATTTTATGTAATTCATAACAATGTTAGAAGCTACGTGCTATTTCGATAAAGTCATTTGCTTTCAAAGCTGCTCCACCTATAAGTCCGCCATCGACATCTTGTTGTGCGAACAAATCTTTTGCATTCTTTGCATTACAGCTTCCTCCGTAAAGGATGGATATTTCTTGTGCAACATCGTCAGAATATTTTTCAGCCAACATCGCTCTGATGAAAGCATGTATTTCTTGAGCTTGCTCTTTTGTTGCAGTCTTTCCTGTACCTATTGCCCAAACAGGCTCGTAAGCAATAACGGTTTTAACGATTTGTTCCGCACTAAGATGGAATAGACCTTCGGAAACCTGAGTACGAATAACATCAAAGTAAGAACCGTTTTCACGATCTTCCAATACCTCTCCCACACACACAATAGGAGTAATCTCAACGCTTAACAATTTATTAACCTTTTCGGCAACATCTTGATTTGTTTCAAAGAAGTATTTGCGTCTTTCACTGTGTCCTACTATACAATAGTCCATATTCATGGATTGCAACATAAGAGCTGACACTTCGCCCGTGTAAGCTCCGTTATCGAATTTTGAAACATTTTGTGCTCCGACAAAGAATTCCACATCTTCTGCCGCATCTCCGATCAATTCCAAATAAGGAAAAGGAGGGCAAACCACCACATCGACATCCGTATTATCAAATTCTCTCAATCCCTCTGCTATGTCGTTTATCAATTCGTCAGCTTCGCTGAATGTCATGTTTGATTTCCAATTACCGGCAACAATATTTCTTCTCATGATTTTTATATTTTGTGTTATACAATATATTATTTCTATCTGCGAAATTACAAATAAAATCTGAAAACACTCTGCATTTGACTGCAATATCTTGATTTGACAACAAATCGGCTTTGATTCATCTTTCGCATTTCGCACTCTCTTATAACGAGATTTGGTTTCATTTGTTTTTCTCTTGCAACTTAAATTTCGCTCCTAATCTTTTGCTTTGAGCTTTGGGCTTTGGGCAACGAGCTTTGAGGATTTTAAGCAACTTTCGGCTCGCTTCTCACTGCTCATAGCTCATTGCAAGTAAGGTTTCCGAATGCTTTAACTTGCTCTTGTAATTTCTCCGGTAAGTGATAATCCTATTATCAGCAAGTGATAATGGTACTATCACGGCGTGATAATGATATTATCTCTTTGTGATAATGGTGTTATCACGCTGTGATAATCGGATTATCAAGTCATGGATTTTTTTTGATACTGACTCTCCGACTTTTTTTCGTTGATTTAGAGAATGTGGAAACTTTTTAGGGATTAGTGAAACGGCTTTAGGATTTTCACTATCTTTGCAAACACAAATTTATTATGTAATGAGCGAACGTACGGAATTGGAAGAATTGGGCGAATTCGGCTTGATTGACAGGCTGAATCCTGAATGTGAGATTAGAAACGAAAGCACGCTGATGATGATCGGAGATGATGCGGCTTGTATGTGTTATGGTGATAAAACGGTTTTGGTTTCTACCGATGCTTTGGCTGAAGGTGTGCATTTCGATATGGTATATACGCCGCTCAAACACTTGGGTTACAAGGCTTGTGTGGTGAATTTCTCGGACATTTACGCAATGAACGGACGTCCACGTCAGATTGTGGTGTCTTTAGCCGTCAGTAACCGTTACTCTGTCGAGGCTTTGGAGGAGTTATACGCAGGTATGAGGTTGGCATGTGAGAAATACGGTGTGGATTTGGTTGGTGGAGATACGACAAGCAGCAAGGGAGGAATGTTTATCTCCATTACAGTTATCGGAGATGCCGAAAAAGAAAAGGTTGTCAAAAGAAGCGGTGCAAAGGTGCATGATTTGATTTGCGTAAGCGGTGATTTGGGTGCGGCATACGCAGGTTTGTTGGTTTTGCAAAGGGAAAAGGCGGCATGGTTAGCCAATCCGAAAATGCAACCCGAACTTCAAGAATACGAATACGTTGTGGGACGACAACTAAAACCCGAGGCGGGCAAGAGAACGATTGATTTTTTGGAACAAAACGCTATTGTACCGACTTCGATGATTGATATCTCGGATGGTCTTGCTTCGGAAATGTTACATATCTGCAAGCAATCGGATGTGGGATGTGAGATTTATATCGACAGATTGCCGATCGATTACAGGACTTCGAAGGTTTATGAGGAGTTTAAGATACTTGCCGACACGGGTGCTTTGAATGGCGGTGAGGATTATGAGTTGTTGTTTACCATATCTCAGGAGGATTATGACAAGGTAAAGGATAACGAAAATATTCACATAATCGGACATATCACAGACAAGTCTATGGGTTGCAATTTGGTGACTCCGCAGAACACGACCATTGCTTTGAAGGCTCAGGGCTGGAATCATTACAGAAAAAACGAAGAATAAAAACAGAGAAAAAAGCATGATAAAGAATTTATTGTTGGATATGGGTGGCGTAATCTTGGATGTGAGCTACCAAAGAGTGATTGAGACATTCAAATCCTACGGAATAGAGAATTTTGACAAGGTTTACACTCAGGCTAAGCAAGTTGAGATAATCGATTTGTTCGAGGAAGGAAAGTGTACTGCGGAAGAATTCAGAGATGGTATTAGAAAATTGGTCGGAAAGGAGCTTTCGGATGAGCAAATCGACAAGGCATGGTTTTCAATGATACTTGAAATTCCTCGAGACGTTATTCAGCTGTTGGGTGTCTTGAAGTTGAAGTATCGACTCTTCCTTTTTTCGAATACAAACGTACTTCACATCGAATATCTCAAAAAAGAATTTGAACGCCAACTTGGTTTCGATTTGTTCAATTGCGTATTCGACAAGGCGTTTTTCTCAAATGAAATTCATCATCGCAAACCTCATCCCGAGAGTTTCAAATATGTGTTGGAGCAAGCTGGGATTGAAGCCGAGGAGACTTTGTTTATAGATGACAGCAAGCAACATTTGGAGGGTGCATCTAAGGTTGGTTTGAATACTTATTGGCTTACAAACGGTGAGACTTTGATTGATTTGTACGATAAGAAGATTATATAAGTTATGAAGTTCTCCGAATTTAAGCAAACGAGGTTTTTCAAAATCATAAAGAACAAGTATTTGATTGCGACTTTGGTTTTCGCAGTCCTTATCTTATTTACTCCGGGTTATAACATCATTTATCATAACAAATTGAGGAAGCAATTGCACGAATTGGAAGATAGAAGAGATGTCATCAAACAAGAAATAAAGTCGGACAGTTTAAGAATTTTGGAATTGCAAAAAGACATCAAAACACTTGAGAAATTCGGCAGAGAAAAGTATATGATGAAAAAAGAAAACGAGGATATATATGTGATAAAAGAGAAAGATACTCTCTCAAATCCCGTTTCGGAATAGATTCATCAAAGATAAAAAGACGCAACGGCTGTTTTCGGTTTATGGAAACAGCCGTTGCGTTTTTTGTTTCTTCGTTTTAGTTTTTTCTTTCTTTGTTTCGTCGGATTGTTTCTTTGTTTCATTTTACTCAAATCAAGAAAGAATTTTCCGAATCAAAGAAACGATTTTGTAAGATAAAGAAAGCGGACAGAAATCGTTGATTCCGTCCGCTTTTTTCGCTGAAATGATTTTAGTATTTATCTGTTATACATCGATAACATCCCAGAAGAATACTCTCAAACCTTGCTCAGGGGCTTGGTGATCAAGAGCTTGTATTCTTTTCTTCAATATCGGTGCAATGTAATCATCGACTACGCAAAGCGTTGCCATATTTTTTGCAGGCCAAGCGTGAGTTCCCAAATGCGGTTCGCCGTTTTTGGTTCCTCTTCCTTGAATATCCTGCCAGCGAGTGAAGCCTCTGATTGACAATTGACGCAAAATATTCTCTATTTCTTCAACATGAGCTTGATTATATGCTATAAATGCTGCTTTCATCTTTATTTCTATGCTTTTATTGTACGTCTGTTAAATTTGAATGCTTGTTTCTTTCTGTACGATGTTACCTCTCGAGAAGCGAATACGCAGTAAACAACAGGTATAATCACCAATGTAACGAGCGTAGATACTGTAAGACCACCGACAATTGCCACTCCCATCGGTTGCCACAACTCACTACCTTCTCCGATTCCCAAACTCATCGGAACCATACCCAAGATAGTTGTCAGAGATGTCATAAGAACAGGACGAAGTCTTGACTTACCTCCCAAAATCACGGATTGAGAAATACCCATTCCTCTTTCGCGATTAAGGTTTATATAGTCCACAAGCACGATACCGTTCTTAACAACTATACCGACAAGCATCACTCCTCCGATAAGGCTCATAAGATTTAACGAAATGCCGGTCATGAACAATGAAAGGATAAGTCCGACAAACGCAAACGGAATCGAGAACATTATAATGAAAGGATAACGCAACGATTCGAACTGTGCCGCCATCACAATATATACAAGCATCAATATCAACACCAACAAAACTCCCATATCTGAGAAAGATTCTTGTTGATCCTCTATCGAACCACCTATCTTCGTACCTATTTCGGTCGGAATGTCAAGTTTGTCGAGTTCGGCTTGAATATTTTCTGCCGCAACGTCAAGAGTTGTTCCGTAAAGAGTTGCAGTTACTTTGATGACACGCTCTCTGTCTTGACGCTTTATTGAAGGCGGTGCTTCTCTTTCAACAACCTGTGCAACTTCTGAAAGTCTTACTGCTTTGCCTTGATTGTTGTAGATAAGGATGTTTTCAATGTCTTCGATAGATTGACGATGTTCGATATTGTTTCTTACCTTTATACTATACTCTTCTCCATCTTCTCTGAACACTGAGGCTGTCATACCATTCATTCTGTTACGAACGTATGTCGAAGCTGTGGCTACATTCAATCCGTTCAAAGCTAATTTCTCTCTATCGAAGTCTATTTGGAACTGAGGTCGGTAATCTTCTCTATCAACAATAACATCCTTCAAGCCTTCCATCTTTTCCATCTTTTCTTTCAAAGTATAGGCAAGACCTTCCGTCGTTTTGAAGTCATAACCGAATATTTCGACATTGATTGTACTTCCTGAAGTCATTCCGCCTCCGCCTCCTGCAGAAACAGAATACTTTTTCACTTCGGTATATGTAGCGATTTCCTGTCTCAATTCATCTGCTATTTGGAACATATCTTTCTTTCTGTCTTCCAAATCTTTCAGTCTGACACGGAAACTCATATAGTTACTTCCCGAAGCATTCATCATCGCAAAGGAGTTGTCGTCATCATCTCCCGGAACACCGACCGTATAGGTAAAGGTCTTGACTTCTGGAAAATCTTTCTTTATTTTATTCTCCAATCTCTTTGCAATCTCTTTTGTTCTTTCAACATTCGCTCCGGCAGGAAGTTCTAAGTTACCGGTGATTTGACCATTGTCCGATGCAGGTATAAATTCGCTTCCGAGCGTTGAGGCAAGCAATAACGAACCTACAAACATTGCAATTGCAATACATATTGTTACAACCTTATGTTTTACAGACCAAGTCAAAAGTCTTTCATAGGCATCATCCAACTTATCCAAGCCTCGTTTGATAGGAAGATAAATCGTATTGAATACTTTATTGTGTTTTTTATCTTTTTCTCTCTTCAATAGCAATGAACACATCATCGGAGTCAAAGAAAGTGCCGATACGGTGGATACTATCATTATGATACAAATCATCCAACCTAATTGCTTGAACATAATACCTGCCATACCGCCCATCATAGTGAATGGGAAGAATACTGCTAACAATGTAAGGGTTGTTGCAATTACGGCAACACCTACCTCATTCGTTCCATAAATAGCCGCTTCTCTCGGTTTACTTCCTCGCTCTATATGTGTCGTTACGTTTTCCAGTACCACAATAGCATCATCGACCACCATACCAAGGGCAATGGATATGGATGAAAGCGAAATGATGTTTATTGTATTGCCCGTTATGAATAGGTAAATAAAGGATGCTATCAATGCAACAGGTATTGTTACCATGATAATAATGGTTGCACGCCACTCTCCAAGGAAGAACAACACCACTATCACGACAAACAGACACGCCAACACGAATGTCTCAACCAAAGATGCAATCGAGTTTTCTATGTTGTCGGTTGTGTTCATCACCTCTTGAAGTTGAATGTCTTTTGGCAAATTCTTTTGGATTTTTGGCAACTCTGCACGGATTTTCTTCATCACATCGACAGAGTTTGCTCCGGTTTGTTTTTGCACAACTATGGTTGCTCCTTTTCTTCCATTGACAAAACTTTCTTGTGCCTTTTCTTGAACAGAGTCTCTCACCGTTGCGACATCCTTTAAGAAGATTGTCCTCCCGCCATAGTTTGCAACAACGATGTTATTCAACTCTTGGCTTTCTTTCAATTCTCCTTCCATACGAAGGGAATAAGTTTGCGAACCAATATCTATGCTACCCCCGGGAGTACTTACGTTCTCATAAGCAACCATAGAGCCGATTTGCTCTACCGTAAGATTGTATGCTTCCAACTTTGTAGGATCACAGTTGATTACAATCTCTCTTTTTGGTGCTCCCGAAATAGAAACAGAACCTACTCCATTGATTCGATTAAGCGGATTGGCAACTCCATCATCCAAAATCTTATAAAGAGCCGCCGTACTTTCGTCTGCTGTTGCCGAAATAATGGTTATCGGCATCATATCAGTTGATAGCTTCAATATCATTGGGTTTGAACAACCGTCAGGCAAGAAACTTTTTATCATTTCTATCTTATCTCGCATGTCATTCACAGCATCGTCAAGATCGATTCCCCAATTGAATTCCACACTTACGATTGCAGTATTCTCCTTCGAAGTTGATGTCAGCTTTTTCAAATCACTGACCGTGCTTAACGCACTTTCCAATGGTTTGACTACGTTATTCTCAACATCTTCTGCACTTGCACCTGGATATGTCACCAAAACAATCGCCGTATTCATCTCTATCTCCGGCATTTGGTCGATAGAGAGCTTGCTTAACGAAAAGAGACCTAAAACAATTATCGCTATAAATATCAGCGACGTTGTTATCGGCTTCTTTACCGATGATTCATACAATTTCATGTTTACCTTGCTTTAATGTCTTACTTTATTACTTTTACCTTTGAGCCATCCAACAACTTAGTTTGTCCTGTTATGACAACATTCTCTCCATCGCTCACTCCGTTTATTACTTCAAATTTATCACCAAGACGTCTGCCAACTTCAACTTTTCGATACTCTACAACACCGTCTTTTTCTACATATACGAATCTGTCATTTGAACCTGATTGTTTAACAACCGCTTTATCAGACACAAGAATGGTATTAGCCTTTCCAAGATTCAATTCCACCCTTCCAAACATTCCCGGTTTTAGTTTGTTGTTTGCATTGTTTATCTTAATCTCGCATGTAAATGTTCTTGTAGCCGGATCGATTGTAGGATAGATTATAGATATTTTACCTGCGAATTCCTCATCCTCAAATATTTCTGTCTTTAGCTTAACCGCCATTCCGACTTTCACTTTTGTGTAAAAACTTTCCGAAACGTTGATTTTGATTTTCACAGGGTTGATTTTCATAACCTGCAATATTGGTTGAGTTGCAGCAACGTCGCCATTATCAAAATTTCTCATCGTTACAACACCATCGATTGGAGATGTAAGATAGATATTCTCCTTTAGGTTATCCGCACTCTTTTTTGCAACATCATATTGCAGCTGAAGCTGATCTAATTGTTGCTTGCTGACACCGCCAGATGCATAAAGAACCTTCATTCTTTCCAATTCGGTTTTAAGGTTCTCCAATTGAGCCAAAGTAGTTATCAAGTTGGTACTTTCCATCTTTACAAGCTGTTGGCCTTTTCTTACTCTGTCTCCAACTTCTACCATAATACGTTCGATACGTGTTCCTCCTGCCGAAGTGATGTAGTTCTTCACCTCAGCATCAACTGTTGATGAGAATTCATATATTCTATCTATCTCTTCGCTTTTTGCAACTTCTATTTTTACATTGCTTATCTCTTCTTTGTTTGCTGTGGCCGTGTCCTGTTTTTTTGAACATCCTATCATCATCATTGGTGCCAATACAGCCAAGTAAATCATTCTTTTCATATATTCCTATCTTTATTTTATATTCTTTTATACTATTACTTATTCCCTACCTAATACTTTTTCCAAATTTGTTTGTGCCGTCAAGAAATCATACAACGATTGTTGGTAATTAAGATTTGCTTGGGTCATCGATAATTCGCTATCGTTCAATTCAAGTATCGTACCTGTACCTGTTTGATACCTTACCTTTGCAATTTCATATCCTCTTTCTGCTTGATTGATCGCATCTTTGTTTACCAACAACTGCTCTTGTGCAGCTTTCATGCTGTTGATTGCTGATTGAATTTGCAATTCTATTCCATCGGAAGCGTATTGTTTTTGCAACTCTAACTCCTGCAAACTAATCTTTAATTGTTTCGCTTTATTAACTACCGTTCTCCCATTAAAGATAGGTATGCTCAATTGCAAACCTACAGCCGCACTTCCCACCCAATTGTAATCTGCAAACTTGAAATCATCTGCTTGAGTTTGGTAAGAATATTGACCAAATGCAGACAAAGAAGGCAAATGTTGACTGTTTATCATTCTGAGACTATGTTTCAGGCTTACTATATTCAAATCCAATTGTCTGATATCAGAATTGTTGTTAGCAGCTCTTTCACTCTCTGCAGCCGATACGGATATTATTCTATCGGAAAAGTCTTCTAAGTTTTCAACAAAAACAATCTCTTGATCTTGTGGCAAAGACAAAATCATCTTTAATTGAAGTATTGCAAGTTCTAAGCCATTCTTTGCAGAGATATAGGTAGGGTTCAGATTATTTACTTGAACCTTTGCACGGATCAGGTCATATTCCGATACAACTCCTTGCTCAAAACTTGTTTGTGTTGTTTTCAAAGTTTCTTTCGCATTATTTATGCTTCTTTCCAAAACTTTCAAACTATTCTTTGCCAAAAGCACTGCAAAATAAGCGTCTTTCACTTGTTTTGTCATATCGATTTTGGATGCTCTTGCTTGCTCTAAAATCAAGTCTATCTCGTTTTGCTTCGACTTAATTTGTTCCCAAAGCGAGAAATTAACCAGAGGCAACGCTGCGGATACCGTTCCGGTGTATGAATTCTTGTATCCGATTTCCATATACTTCTGTCCGCCCATCATTGCTGAGAAACTCTCAGGCATAAACATAACCGACTTCATTATGCTGTTGGTATATTGTCCCGAAGCGGACAATGAAGGCAACAAATTCCCCAATGCTTCTTTCTTTGCATAATCGACTCTTTGTATTTCCAACTCGGCGATTTTTATTGTCGGGTTGTTGTCGTGAGCAATCTTGAGAGCAGTTGTCAGATCCAAGTTCAATGTTGCTTGACTCTCTTGTTGTGCATGTCCGACTTGCGAAATAGCAAACAAACAAACAACGAGAGACAATCTTTTAATGTTTGAAAAAACTTTCTTTCTCATTCTGCTGTAAATTATTTATATTGTATAACTACTGATTCTTAATTACATTATCTATATATTCGATGCCTTTAACGGAAGATATACCCCGTAATATTGTGTAAAAGATTTTAATTTTTAGGTTTTCATCTTCATAGGACATATTTTTGTCAAAAAAACAAGGATTTGAAGCATTCAGCATATTCATCTCCATCATACCGACAAAAAACTTTTGATCAACATCATCTCTTATAAATCCGTCTTGTTTAGCCTTATCAAAGAAGTAATCGTTACTTGTTCGAGCGAATACAACATGCGAAGAGACAATTTGTTTGAATATTTCAGGATAAACTTTTCTGATTTCGTCCGTAAGTATTACCAATTCTTTTAAAGATGATTGTATTATACGGACGCTATTGAAGAAATAATCGAACGCATGTTTCGCGTTTGCTTTAATATGTTCACATTTTTGACAAATATCATCGGTTCTGAAATTCATACACTCCAGAACCAATTTTTCCTTATTGTCGAAATGTTCATACAAAGTACGTTTGGAAATTCCTAATTCTGAAGCAATTTCATCCATCGTAACATTCTTACAAGAACGTCTTACAAGAAACAAATCCAAAGCACTCTTTATTATATCCTCTTTAACCATTTGCTTTTCAATTATTTGAAGATGCTATTCTCTTTCTTTGTTTTATTTTTTTCTTTCTTTGTTTCAGAAAATTCTTTTCAAGAAAGAAAAAAATGAATTCAAGATTCGCTTTACACCTTTTTGAGAAAAACGGGTGCAAAAGTACACAAAACTTTTGAAACAAAAAAAGTTTTCTGCGTTTTTAAGAATAATTAAATCCGTGATTTAACATATTTTGTGTTTTTGCAGAGACAAAACAGCGTTTTTTCAAAATAAGAGTGTGTTTTCTACATAAAAATCGTACCTTTGCAGATGATTATTTGAGATTGTGACTTTTTATTGCCGTCTTATCATAATAAACAGGGTGGTGATTGAGTTTAATGGTTGACAAATAAGGATTAAAACAAATGAACGAAGAAATTAAGAAACCAAGTCTTACTAAGTTTGCATTCTATTGGGGCTCCATTTTCGGTAGCGTGGTGTTCCTTTATCAGGTATTGAGCCAATGGTTGCATTTTTCGGGCAATTTCTTTCAAACACTTTTGTATTCGTTTTTTGTAGTCTTTGCTTTGATGTACGCATTGACAAAATACAAACGAAGCGTTGCCACCTCATCGGTTACTTTTGGCAAAGCATTGGGGTTATTGACCATAGTATCATTAGTAATGTCTGCATTCTTTGCATTGTTTTATTTTGTCCTTATTGCGAAACTCGATCCGACACTCTTACAAGATGCAGTTAATCAAATGGCAACGATGATGGACCAAAACGGAATGGACACAGAATTTCTTACAAACGAGAAAGTGTATTCCGCTATACAGATTTCTTTTTTGTTTACCAGCTTCTTTTTTGATTTTGTAGGAAACTTCTTTTATGCACTCTTTATCAGTTTTGTCTTTACGAGGAACAATACTCCGCAATTCAATTTTGACAAAGATGAGAACAGCTTTTCAAAGGATGAGAACAAAGAAGAAGAAAATCAAAACCAATAGGCGAATCATCAAAAGCACGAATAAAAACGCAAAAACAACATTATGGATATATCTGTCATAGTACCACTATTCAACGAAGAAGAATCACTTGCGAAGTTATCCGAATGGATAGACCGAGTTATGAAAGAAAATTCTCTGTCATATGAAATAATCATGGTTGATGACGGAAGCAAAGACGATTCTTGGAAAGTTATAGAGGGATTATCTGAAAATAATCCTTGCATACGAGGAATCAAGTTTCGCCGTAACTATGGCAAATCGGCAGCTCTTAATGTCGGATTTGAGCATGCAGAAGGCGATGTGGTGATTACAATGGATGCGGATTTACAAGACAGCCCCGATGAAATCCCTGAATTGTTCCGTATGATAAAACAAGACGGCTATGATTTGGTTTCGGGATGGAAAAAGGTAAGATATGATTCCACCTTGGCGAAAAACATACCATCAAAATTATATAATGCAACCACAAGATGGCTTTCGGGAATAAAACTGCACGACTTCAACTGCGGATTGAAAGCATACAAGAAAAAGGTTGTAAAATCGATAGAAGTGTATGGCGAAATGCACAGATATATTCCGATAATAGCAAAATGGGCGGGATTCTCAAAGATAGGAGAGAAAGTTGTAAAGCATAGAAAAAGAGAATTCGGCGTTTCCAAGTTCGGAATGAATCGATTTGTGAACGGATACTTGGATTTGATGTCAATAATGTTTGTATCCAAGTTTGGTAAAAAGCCAATGCACTTTTTCGGATTGTTGGGAAGCCTTATGTTTTTTGTGGGAATAATATCGGCTATCGTGTTAGGAGTTCAAAAACTCATAGCTGTATCGAACGGAGAGGTGATGCGATTGGTTACCGATTCGCCATATTTCTATTTATCTTTATGCACTATCATATTGGGTACTCAATTGTTTTTGACTGGTTTTGTTGCCGAATTGATAGGACGCAATTCTCCTACAAGAAACCACTATTTGATAGAAGAAGAACTTAATTTCAAATCGACTAATGAGAATAGCAAACATAATTAAATCAAGCATTGATGTCAAAGAACGCATATTGAATGATGCGAATCTACTGTTGAAGATTAACGAAGCGGCAGAATTGATTGTCAAAACTTACAAACAAGGTGGCAGAGTCTTTTTTTGCGGCAACGGAGGCAGTGCGGCAGATGCTCAACATTTGGCTGCAGAACTTTCAGGCAGGTTTTATTTTGACCGTCCGCCGTTAGCGGCTGAGGCTTTGCACGTAAACACCTCTTATATCACAGCTGTGGCAAACGATTATGCGTATGATGTGATTTTTTCTCGAGAGGTGGACGCTTTTTGTAAAGAAGGAGATGTCTTGGTCGGCATATCGACTTCAGGAAATTCGGCAAACGTCCTCAAAGCCTTCGAAACAGCAAAAGGCAAAGGCGTTTTAACAATCGCAATGACAGGAGAAAGCGGTGGAAAAATGGCTTCGATAAGCGATATATTGATAAACGTACCTTCAAACGATACTCCGAGAATACAAGAGTCACACATAACAATCGGACACATTATTTGCCAAATCGTAGAAGAAGAATTGTTTCAATCTTTCAAAACAAAATGAGAACGATTCAAAAAGCGAAAACCTTGTTTCTAGACAGAGACGGAGTGATTAACGTTCGCATTGTAGGCGGATACGTTAAGAATGTGGAGGAGTTTGTATTCATTGACGGCGTTCTTGAAGCGTTCGAAATTTTTTCTCGTTTGTTTGACACGATTGTTGTAGTTACAAATCAGCAGGGCATAGGTAAGGGAATCATGAGCGAAGAAGAATTTGCCATTATTTCGAAACACATGACCGAAGAGATAAAACGAGCAGGCGGAAAGTTGGATGCTATTTTTCATTGCCCTTCTCTGAATAAGGAAAAGCCGTTTGA
>JAEIGA010007735.1_pt1 | contig 16298 bp, 13 predicted proteins | sample 9270691 | NCBI WGS metagenome assembly JAEIGA01 (sample SAMN17057246, study PRJNA624740) | gut metagenome | biome: biome; isolation source: fecal sample | host: Bos grunniens | place: China: Xizang | collected 2019
GGTGCGTACGGGACTCGAACCCGTGACCCCATGCGTGACAGGCATGTATTCTAACCAACTGAACTAACGCACCAGAAATATTTCAACTCTCAAGGCAACCTCTCTCGATTGCGGATGCAAAGGTAGAAACTTTTTCTGTATCTACAAAACGTTTGAGCATTTTTTTGCAATTATTTTTCAAATATTCGCTGACAAAGACACACTGAACGGAATTTTCGGTCAGAAAACACCCAATCTTCCAATGTTGCCACCTCGCGAAAGCCAAATGACGCATAGAGTTGACGTGCCACTACATTATCAGAAAAGATATATACATAGAGCTGATGAAGGTCAAGTACACGCTCGGCATAATCAAGAAAAAGCGAAAGCGTCTCTTTGGCATACCCCTTTCCACGGAAAGCTCCATCAATAACAAGCCCCATCTCGGCACGACGAGCCGAAGGATTGTAGTCAAAAAGGTCGACAGTACCAATAAGTTGATTAGTCTCACGAAGTTCAATCATCAGTCGCACCTGCTTGTCGACATAGAGATCATGGGCATTGGTCTCTATATATTGTTGCAAAAGATAGCGCGAATAGGGAGTCTTACATGCCGAAACCGCCCATAAACGAGTATCATTCTCGATATGAAACAGGAAATCGAGATCACCAAGCTCAGGAGCTCGTAATAGTAGCTTATCTGATTGGAGGTACATAAAGACAATTATTGGTTATTAAGGATAAGACTGAGAGGTTTACTAATCGATGTATCAATCGTTCAAAACTTCTCGGTCAGTAATCAGCACCTTAGTACGTGATGAATAAGTAGCCAAACGAAGCGCATGGTGAGGTGTATTGGCCAACAACTTCAGTATGGTACGGTATGAATAGTTTTCAGTATCGTAGGCCATGTAATCATACCCTTTGACATCAATACCATTCGACAAATGTCCTTGAGAAAGAGTTTCCTCGGTTCCCTCAATGAATTTATGATTACCCTTTGGATGATACTTGGCAAGCAACGCCTTTACCTCCTCAAGTGCTTCAGAAGGGGCTATCACAAGCATATTGACCGTAGGAGCAAGTTCCTCGCTCACCTTGCCATGCTTTAATTGATTTCCAAAGTATGCCATAAATGAACGTGCCCAAATTGCTAAATTAATCGGAAGACTCACCAAAAACGAATAGTGAGCATAATGCTTACGGAAGAAAAGGCGCATAGCCTCATAAAAAGTATATACGTAACGATACGAGCTCTTCTCGGTACTCTCTCCCTTGTAATGCAACATGCGAGAAGGAAGGAAATAGTTCTTGTATCCGCTCTTCATAATGCGGTAAGAAAGGTCTATATCCTCACCATACATAAAGAAATCTTCATCTAGTAATCCAGCCTTGTCCAAAGCTTCACGACGCAACCACATAAAGGCTCCCGATATGATTTCAATCTCACTCACCTCATTCTCGTCAAGGTAGCGCATATAGTAACGGCCAAAGACACGAGACTTGGGGAATAGAGCCGCCAAGCCCGACATCTTACAGAACGACACGAAAGGCGTAGGCAAAGCACGTCGGCTCTCAGGAGCAAAGGAACCATTATAACGTAACATGTAAGCACCTGCTCCACCTGCCTCTGGATGAGCATCCATAAAAGAGATAAAGTCAACAAAGGTATCTTCTGTCACTATTGTATCGGGGTTGAGCAACAACACGTAACGCCCCGTAGAAACTCGTATCGCTTGGTTATTGGCACGAGCGAAACCTACATTCTCTTGGTTGGCAATGAAATGCACCTCAGGAAAGCGTTCCTCAAGATATGATACAGATCCATCCGTAGAGAGATTATCTACCACAAAAACCTCTACTTGAAGGCCCTGAGAGGCACGTCGCACCGACTCGAGGCATTGCCCCAGGTAATGCTTAACGTTGTAGTTGACGATAATAACAGAGAGAGTCATGTGCTTAAGTCCTTGTTATTTATCAGTTGTCAACTCAATCTCTACTCCCTCAGCAGAAGGCAAGCAGAAGAGGGATGATACAAAAGCCGCCAAGGCATAATACATACCCCAGTTCTCCAAAGTACCATAATAAAAGACAGCCCCTAACATCATCAAAGAACCGAGCAAACAATTTCGAGCATTGCTCAGTGCGATGTACAAGTTCACCTTGCGTTCGCCCTCCGCAGGTTGCACCTTATGGAGCAAGCACCAGTTGAAGCCCTTAAGTGCAGCCAAGATACCTATACCTACGGCAAATAGCATACCAACCTCGATGATATACATCGTGCCAAGATCTACGTTCAGCATCATTCCTTCCATGGGAATCACTTGAAATTCACACAATACAACCCATGTCACCACAGCAGACAATAGCGCTGCATATACGATACGGATATTTCGGCTTATCTTCTTATAATCTATCATTGTCTTAAAATCTTGTTACGTTAAAATGTTTTTCCTGTAAATGGCATACGATTCACCAGTGAGCGTCCCAGGGTAGCCTCATCAGCATACTCCAGTTCATCGCCCACAGAGATACCACGCGAGAGCACCGACATCTTGACACCCGTACTCTCGAGCTTGCGGTAGATGTAGAAGTTGGTTGTATCGCCCTCCATCGTAGGACTTAATGCAAAAATAACCTCCTTCACCGCACCACTCGTCACACGCTCTACCAAGCTATTGATTTCCAAGTCGGCAGGTCCTATGCCATCCATTGGGGATATCACTCCACCCAACACGTGATATAATCCACGATACAACGAGGTATTCTCCACAGCTATCACATCTCGCACGGTCTCAACGACACAAACCATAGAGGCGTCACGCGAAGGATTGGCGCAAAGCTCACACACATCGCTATCAGAGATATTGTGACACACCTGACAATACTTCACCTCCCGACATAAGGTAGATATAGCATCAGCAAATGCCTCGGCCTCTACTACAGGCTGACGCAACAGATGCAGCACCAAGCGAAGTGCCGTCTTCCGTCCTATGCCCGGCAACTTGGCAAACTCGCCTACTGCCCGTTCTAAAAGTGCTGAAGAGTATTGTTGCATGACGCGTTTCTATATACAAGGTGCAAAGATACACACAAACGAGCGAAATTATATCAAGCTTGCTTGAATATTTCACAGCGAGTGCAATATATCTTCGTGATTTATCGCAAAGATACACACAAACGAGCGAAAAACAAAGTTTATCTCTCCCAAATACCTAAAAATAGGGATTGTATATTTTGAAAAAATATCGTTTCTTTGCACATTCAAATAAAGAGCATTACACATGGAGGAAAAGAGACAACAACGTTATACCGACACCGACAAAATGAGCGCACTTATTAACGATAATTACTCACTACTCATGGTGATGAGTCGTTTCGGCATTTCACTCGGTTTTGGCGACCGTACCGTATCTGAAGTATGCGAGTCACAAGGTGTACATTGCCCCACTTTCCTTACCGTTGCCAACTTTGCAAGCGAGTCAAAACATCAAATGGGTAATTATAAAGACTACTCGCTTTCGGCACTTCTCGATTACCTCAAACAGGCACACACCTACTTCCTCGATTTCAATCTTCCCAGTATTCGTCGTAAACTGATTGAGACCATCGATTGCTCTGGCGCTGATGAGGTAGCATCTCTCATTCTCAAATTCTTTGATGAATATGCCCGTGAGGTACGTCGACACATGGAGTTTGAGAATCGCTCTGTCTTTACCTATGTTGAGGAACTTCTGGCTGGAAATATTTCGGGTACGTACGACATTGCCACCTTTGCCAGCAAGCATAATCAAGTAAACACAAAACTAACAGAGCTGAAAAACATTATCGTAAAGTATTATCCCGGAAAGAAAAACAACAATACTCTTAATGCTGTACTCTTCGATATTTATAATTGCGAGCAGGATCTTGCCATGCATTGTGATGTAGAAGATTTTCTTCTGGTTCCTGCCGTATCGGCTTTGGAAAAACAATTGCAAAAGACACCCAAGTTATCAGCCACTCCTTCTACTGAAGAATCGAAGAGCAATGAGCCTGATGCTCTGAGCCAACGTGAGAAAGAGATTATCGCTTGTGTCGTCAAAGGTAAAACAAACAAAGAGACAGCCGAAGCCTTATGTCTGTCTGTACATACCGTTATCACTCACCGTCGTAACATTGCCCGTAAGCTACAAATACATTCACCTGCCGGACTTACCATCTATGCTATCGTCAACAAATTGGTTGAACTATCAGACATTAAGGTGTAGCCATAACCCAAACACACTTACAAAAGTTATCCGCCCCACGATTCACATCGGAGGGCGGATTTATTACCTATTAAAATCAATAATTTAGCGAAACAAAGATAGTACAAAACAAAAAAGCTGTCAATACCGAAAAATAGTGATATTTGACATTGCTGAATAGCTAAAAATAGGTATCTTCGCAGCCAAAATAGACAAATCGCACATAATATGAACACAAAAAGCCTCATTAGACTGACTTTTGCCAACCTTTTCTTGCTGTTTGCACTAACGGCATGTACCCCCGAACCCGAATTACCCACAGCCAACTTCGACATCACCGATTTATATGGAAAGTGGGAGTCAGGTACAGAATACTATGTATACAATAGTAACGGTACAGGCTATACTTGGGATGAAGGTGATGGTGTATACGAAGAGGAGGCACAACCCTTTACCTGGGAGGTCGATGAAAGCGAGATGATACACGTACACAAAATGGAGATGGGCGGAGATGTCCCCATGTACTATATCATCACAGAACTGACAGAATCGACCCTCAAATATTATGATGCTTATAACGAGAAGGACACTTACACATTTATAAAAGTATTCTAAACAAACATGAAACGTTGGATTAAGATTGCGGGTATCACCCTCGGTTCGCTATTGGCACTCATTATCGCGATAGTAAGCCTCACATGTTACCTTATATTCACCCCTGCACGCCTTACTAGCATTGTCAATAAGGTGGCATCCCAATACCTCACATGCGATATGCAGGTGGGTAAAATTGACCTCACTCTATTTAGTAGCTTTCCAAACGCTTCTTTGCTACTACGTGATGTAGCACTCGTCAACCCATGTAAAGGTGAAGTGAGTGATACAGTTGCAGCTATACAACATTGTGAAGCAGTACTCGATATCAAAGACCTGCTCGAAGAAAACACCATTACTCTTCGTCGACTTCATCTGAATGGAGGAACGGCTAACCTTCTCGTAAAAGAAGATGGAAGTTCCAATTTTATGGTATTTGCTATGGACACTACCGCAGTAGAGGATACTACAAGTACCGACTTAGCCATTCCCAACATTGACATACAGGAGATTACCTTCAACAATATTGACATCACCTATCGTGATGAGATGGCAGGACTCTACACTGCTATCAAAAACTGCAACATGGCACTCAATGGCCAATGGAAAGAGCAACAGCTAAAAGCTGCGTTTCAAGGTTCTCTCAACCAAATAATCGCACAACTTAAAGGCGAGTCACCCCTCAACGTAACGATTAATGACCTCTCTGTAGGCCTCAACGGAGATGTAACCGGCAATGACGGTACAGCCAATGGTACCATGCGCATGGGAGGTATGTCTGTCGCTATGCCCGACATCAATGCCACCCTCTCAACTACAGAATGGCAATTTAATGGCAACATCAAAGAGCAACATCTCAAAGCCTACACCTCATTAAAAGCGCTCCCCATACAAGTTAACATGGAGGGGGAGAGTCCCATCAAAACTATACTTTCGGGAGCAAATCTTACAGCAGAAGCCGAGGCTGGTGGGAATACAATCAGCCTTAGCCCTACGTTCGACTTGGAAGGCCTTTCGGTATGGATGGATAAGGAGCAGATGCTGAACCAAGCCCATATCGCCATGCAACTTCCTTTACTGACCGATACCGCATTGAGTCAGATAAGTTTCTCTGAAGCCAAACTTAGCCTCAACGAATACCTCGTAAAACTCAATGGCCTTGTACACATACAAGACACAGCTAACATGGATGCATCTTTACAGTTCGAAACTGGACGTTGGGACATCCCCAGCCTACTCACTCTTGTACCAGAGAGCTACCGATATCTGCTTGAAGACATAAAGGTAAAGGGTTCTACTGCCATGAAAGGCTCTGTAAACGGAAGCATGAAGCAAGGAAATCCTGCATTAGACAAGGCTGAAGCGACTTTGGCGCTCAATAATGTTGATCTTCAATACACCGACAGCATAGCCATTCAGAGTCGTTCTGCATCATTTGCCCTTAATTATAGCGGCCATACCGACCGTGCTGTAGGTAGCCTTAATGCCAGCAACCTTGAAGCCACAATGACGGGTCTTGCCGATGCACATCTCGAAACCATTAAGGGAGCCTTTACCGTAAAACGTGCCATGAGTCTTGCCGACGGCTACATTGATGCACAAGCACAACTCTCTGCCAACAATTTGGTGGCAGCAATGGATACTCTTGGACTCAACGTCTCTCATCCCGTCATTGACCTAACAATGAAGGCAAAGAATAGTAAGGACACTCCCCACTTCTATGCCACCTTGCATAGCGATACTCTGAATGCTGCTATGGGTAGCTTAGTCGCTGCTTCAACAGGAGCACTCAAGATATCGGGTGAGGCCATATACGATGCTTCAGCTCCTGATGTGTTGGCTCAGTGGGCACCACAAATGACTTTTGATTTACAGAGCGGACATATCGTTTCTGAAATGATTACCCTCCCCATTGATATACCCCATATCCTCTTCGACTATGCCGATGGTCGATTCACCATCAATGATAGCCGTATTCTGTTGGGAAACTCTGACTTCTCCCTCCGTGGTGATGTCACCAATATCGACTCATTTATCAATGAGACGGGCCTGCTTAAGGCAGAACTTGACTTTACCTCAAGCTATACAGACGTAACAGAGTTGATGGATCTCGTTAGTGGTTTGGGAACCACCGACTCAATAGTTTCTCCCGAGCCTGAAGAGGAGCCACTACCCACTACAGCAGAAGAAAGCGATCCCTTCATGGTACCCCTCGGCTTTGATGTTCGTCTCAATACCGACATTCAGGCAGCTAATGTCAATGGCTTCACCTTCGAGGATATTGGTGGACATGTAACCGTAAGAGATGGTGTACTGGTACTCGAGGAGATGGGTTTCACTTCTGATGCAGCCCGCATGCAGCTCACAGCTATGTACAAGTCTCCTCGTAAGGATCACCTTTTTGTCGGCTTCGACTTCCACCTGCTCGACATCGAGATAGACCAACTCATCCGCATGATACCAGATGTAGATAGCATTATTCCCATGTTAAGTGCGTTTAATGGTGAGGCCCAATTCCATCTTGCAGCCGAGACCTATCTACGTAGCAACTATGATCCCAAGTTCTCAACCTTACGTGCAGCAGGAGCCATCGAAGGTAAAGATCTTGTAGTGATGGACAATGAAACTTATCGCCAGATTTCTAAACTACTGATGTTTGAGAAAAAGACCGAAAACAAAGTTGACAGCATTAGTGTAGAGCTTGCCGTATTCCGCGACAAGGTAACCCTATACCCCTTCCTTATCGCTATGGACGACTACAAAGCAGTCATTGGCGGACGACACAACATCGACAATGACCTTAGCTTCAATTACCATATCTCGCTCACCGACTGTCCCCTACCCGTCCGTTTAGGTCTTGATGTCAGTGGTACACTTGATGACATGAGCTTCAAGCTTGTTCCATGTAAGTATGCTCACCTCTACAACCCTGAGAAGCAAAATGTGGTACAGGAGCGTACGCTACAGCTGAAGAAGATTATTAGTGAAGCACTTAAGGCAAACGTCAAAGAGCAGCCCGCACGCAAAGAGTAAGTCCATCTCCATCATTTCTTAACCGCATACTCATTGAAGACGATACCGGAAACAATGAGTATCAACCCTATGTAAGTGGTAGATACAATGGGTTCGCCCAATACGGTAGAGACAAAGAAAAGAGAAAGAAAGGGTGATAGATAGCAAAGTTGGTTGATGAGTGCCGGATTGGTCGTCTTTCGTATGGCCAATCCAAAGCAGATGAAAGGAACTCCCATCTCGAATGCACCCACATACATTCCCGACAATATGCCGGGTAAAGTACAAAGATCTACCCCTACAACCAAGGCCCCCAAGCCCAAATAGACACTGCCAAAAAAGAAACTCATAAAGCAGGCGACAGTAGCGTCTGCACGTTCCTTATTACGATTGTTAACCATCCAGTAGGCAGCCCAAAGAAGGGCACTCATAACACCCAATGCAAGCCCTACAGGAGGTATGCCTGCCGAAGATATTTGTTTACCTCCAACCGAGATAACAACAAGTCCGCCCAATGACACGAGCATACCGATATATTTCCGAGGAGGTATACGTTGTCCGGTAAAGACAGCCAGTAATACGACCAACAACACTGGCCAGATGTAATTGACAGGCTGAGCGATTTGAGCGGGTAAGAGATCGTAAGCCTTGAAGAGTACAAGGTAATAGGCTACAGGATTAAGCAAGCCAAGCAGAGCAAAATACCCCCACATCCTCCCAGAAAGAGCAAACACCTCACGCCAACGACATTGCACAGTTAGCACAATAGCGAAAATTATGAGAGAGGTGATACTGGCCACAAGCAACATCTCAAAATGAGTTAGATGCATCAAAGCGACCTTGAAGGCTGTTGCTACGGTTGACCAACTGAGAACAGCTACCAAAGCAAGAAGAATGGACTTATTATTTTCTTTCATACACAGGCCTTAAATCTAATTATTTTATTCTTTGTAAGCATCTCGGCATATTCGTATTGTAGTGCCTACGGCCGACACCTTGAAGCACACATGGGGTGGCAACACAAAAGAGGCAGTTGCAATATCCTCACCAGTTATAATATTCACGCCTACCTCACCTTTGCGCTCAGCCTTAATATAGGCTACAGATGAATTGTCAGCATCTTGCAAAGCCATCACTTTATCGCCTTGGATAAATACACGAAGTTCATTACTCACCGAATGACATGTATCGGCCTTAAAGAGTACAGTTGACTGACTATCATTCACCAATGTCCGTTCACTAAATACAGGCGCACCAAGCGGACAACTGATATCGGAAAGCACGCATTTGTTATCACCAGCAAAGTTTGAGAGCATCAGATGATGCGTACCATCAGGATCGGGAGCGATGACACCATTCCACCCTTGGGGTACCACATCGGTCAGCACCTGTACCCCTTCGGCAAGCCTCTCTGTAGTAGAAGCATCTACATTACTATAATATATAACATGCCTACGATCAACCACCTGACCAGGGACAACAAGTCGACGAACCGACGAGTATGAGCTATACAACTTAGCCGTATAGATAGAGTTATTGAGCGAGCGATCACCAAAGAACATTCCTGGAGCACTCTTTGATACCAAGCCCAATGCATTATCAATATTTACCCAAGGAGAATTAATATTGACCATTGACCATTGAGAATTGACAATTTGGGGATTCGGCTGATTTTCGTTGCTATATATCTCACGCTTCCCCTTCATCAATGGGTCAACACTAATCGCCAACAAACCTCCTTGTTCAGAGGTGATAGTAGCCTCAGCATTGGCACTTACATAATCGAGATAGATAACGGCATTACCAGCAGTAGAACTGATAGCAAAGCGATTATTGAGAGTTCCCTCATTGGTGTTGAGTTCACCATTCATCGTGTAGCTATTACCCTTCAATGCATATACCCCACTCACCACGGGTACAGCATCCGTACGACGACCTTCCACGGTATACCATCCAAGAAGATTACCCGTATTGTTCGCACGATAGGGAACGACAATCTTGTTCTTATCAGGACTATTGGCTGCTATGTAACCAGTATAACTATTCAAACCTCGGCTCCATGAAAAGCAAGTGAAGCGATTGTCCGTAGAGGCCCTCACTATATTCTGCGTCTCGAACACCTTGGCCGTTGCATGACGACCATTGAATTCGTTCCACTTCGTCGGGACAAGGTCGGCAGTAGGCATCACCTCATGCATGAGCCATGTCATCATCACACGATGTGCTTGCACTCCCATACGACGGGCACCCACATCGGCATTGAGCAACCATGAGCCATCTGTAGTGGTTGATTGACGAGCCTTTATATACTTGTAGGCCATATTTTCGAGCATCAAAGCGTCTGCATCACGCAAGAAACAAGCCATTGTTGAGTACGAAGTTATCTGGTCAAAGAGGAAGAGGCTCCAGTCATTACCATTGGGCATGGCCAACTCACCATCGGCCAAGGCAAGCCAATTGAGCACCTCACTCATCACTTCTCGATTATTATGCATCAATGCATTGGTATGCCAACGTTCAGCACCCGATATGCCTTGCTGAAACATCTTAAGAGCCAAAGCCGCCTCACCCAACTCTTGCATCACGACATTCTGATAACTCGTATGGAAGAGGTTGTGATTCTGCAATGTATAGTCATCATAGAGATTCTTACCACGATACAAGTCGGCCACGGTAGTGCCATCATACTCAGGGTCAATAACCGTAGAATCGGTAGCATCGCCCACATGAGAATAGCTGTTGATGGCAAATTCTCTCAGGCGGGCAAACCATTGGGGAGCCAACTCATCATTGGGAAAGAGACCCAAGGTAGCAGCCAGCACATCGGCTTCCCAACCATTCTCTTCGGCTTTAGAGTCGGCATCATAACCCGTAGGGATAGAGCGTTCAAGCTCATAATTACACTCGGCACGCAACAAAGCATAGATATATCCTCGTTGTGCTTCACTAAGTTTGTTCCACTGAAAATAGGCCGAATAGGCAACCGACATTGCCCAAAGTGACGATTCCCACACACAATCATCCTTACTCGTAGAACCCCAATAGTTATTGCCACGGCACACCTTCAGACGATTGGCCTTATGGGTAGAGTACGCAAATACGAGTGATTGCATAGCCATATCCTCAATGTCTGTCCAAGTGACACCTTCAGGCAACTCTACCCGTCCTTTGGCATACTTGACAAGAAAAGCACATATCATCGAGAGGTCGGCATTTGGGCGCACTCCACGTTCATCATTGGCCATCGTATTCTCTCCACGGAAACATCCACATACCTCACCCACCTCATTGGGGGCCACACACGGTTGGAAATCATTCTTCATATATAGAGAAAAGTTGGCAAGCATCTGTAGGAGGTCGGCCTTCATCTGCTCTTCAGGAACAAAGTCATGCGTGATAACACCCTCTGTCTGGCTCATATCCACCACCCTATCAGTGCTTTCCGAAGCCATCGCACAAGCCATTGTGAACACAACAGCCAGACATATCATTATTCTCTTCATTACATCAAACGTTTTATGCTGTAAAGGTACAAATTTTTCTTCTTGCCAGAGAATAGCGGACTGAAAATTTATATACCTTTGTCGGTCAAACTTGTGAATAAATCTTAAAATTAGACAAAAGATATGAACTACAGTTTCTTAAGCAAATTCAAGAAACATGTCAATGCCAGTGTCGTATTGATTACCTGCACTATATTGGCACTTATAGTTGCCAATATCCCAGGAGTGAAGGAAGAATACTTCAAGTTTTGGGAGCTTCCCGTAAGTCTCTCTATCGGTAATTTCAACTTTTTTAGTCATGGTGGCCACCCCATCAACTTGGGTCAGATGATTAATGACTTCTTGATGGCTATCTTCTTCCTCTCGGTAGGACTCGAAATCAAGCGAGAGATTAAGGTGGGCGAACTGTCATCGATGGATAAGGCCCTGCTGCCCATCATTGCTGCATGTGGTGGAATGATAGTACCTGTGCTCGTATTCTTCCTTGTCTGTCCGTCCGAAGCCATCATGCAACGAGGCATGGCCATACCGATGGCTACCGATATAGCCTTCTCGCTCGGTATACTTGCAGCCTTCAAATCACGAGTACCCATCGGCTTGAAGATGTTTCTTGCAGCCCTTGCCGTGGCCGACGACCTTGGAGGTATCATCGTCATTGCCCTCTTCTACTCGTCGGATATCAACCTGCTATATGCCGGATTAGCGTTATTATGTATTGGAGCTATGATCTGTGGAAACATATACAAGATACGCTCTAAAGCCTTTTACGTATCTATCGGCCTTGTATTGTGGTACTTGATGCTCAACTCAGGCATACATGCCACCATAGCCGGTGTGATAGTGGCTTTCTGTGTACCGGCCACCCTCAAGCATAGCACGGGCTACTACTTAGAGCGCATAAGAACCCATCTTGGCAAGTTCCCCGTCATCGAGGTGGACGATTTGCACAATACTATCGTACTCACCAACAGCCAGATACATACACTCAAGAGCATCGAGTCGGCTGCCGATAAGATGATTAGCCCCTTGCAAGACCTCGAGGATAACCTTCACACCCTTATCAACTATATGGTGATACCCCTCTTTGCCTTTGCCAATGCGGGCATCGATCTCTCACAGATGAGTTTCTCCAGCCTCTTCTCGGGCGTGAGCCTTGCTGTAATGCTCGGCCTTGTCGTGGGTAAATTTGTGGGTGTATTCTCCTTCTCATGGCTCGCTATACGTCTCAAATTCGTATCACTCCCTACTGGTACCAATTGGCAGAGCTTTGCCAGCGTGTGTGTCGTTTGTGGTATTGGATTTACCGTATCGATGTTCATTGCCGACCTCTCATATGCCAGCCTTGGCAATGCCGGTGATGTCATGCTCAGTCAAGCCAAATTGGGCGTACTCTTAGGTTCGGTAATATCTGCCCTCATCGGCTGTTTCTTGCTGAACAAAACGCTCCCGAAAGTCGAGAGCAACGCATAAATGATTGTTTACTCGTCGAGGTTTGATTATTTCAGTAAAAAGATGTTACTTTGTACTGACGTTTTGAGTCCAATATTACACCATGCTACACTTTACCGATGCACAAAAACTGACACGACCGACGGCATTTACTACGATGATAAAGCCGGTGGGGTCGGCATGTAACCTCGATTGTGATTATTGTTACTACTTGGGCAAGGCAGACCTCTATGGAAAGCGACAACCCAAGATGAGCGATGAGCTACTGGAGCGATACATCAGTCAATATATCGAGGCGATACAGGTACCCGTGGTGACATTCTGTTGGCATGGCGGAGAACCTCTATTGGCAGGGATCGACTTCTATGAAAAGGCGGTAGCTCTACAAAACAAATACCGAGGAAACAAGCAGATTGAGAACTCGCTACAGACCAATGGCTTATTGGTAAATGATGAGTGGTGTGCCTTCTTCAAACACAACAACTTCCTCATCGGGTTGTCGCTCGATGGCCCCAAAGATATACACGATGCATACCGACGTGATCGTGGCGGACATCCCACCTTCGATCGTGTGATGCAAGCGTTGGAATTGATGGCGATAAGCGGTGTGGAGTATAACACGCTGAGTACCATCAACAACCGTTGTGCCGGACAAGGCAAGCGAGTGTACGAGTTCATGCGTTCGGTTAGCAGATATATGCAATTTCTTCCCGTTGTGGAAAAGACACTTTCGCCTACAGAGAACCCTGAGGGAGTTCGAAGAAATCGCCCCATGATTGTTCCTCCCGAAACAGAGGGGGCAACCATCGCTCCATGGAGCATCACCCCTAAGGCCTTCGGACGATTCATGTGCGACATCTTTGACGAATGGGTTATCAATGATGTGGGCGAGCGTTTCATACAATTATTCGACATCACTTTGGCTCAATGGTATGGAGTACAACCGTCGTTATGTGCATTCTGCTCGACATGTGGCGATGGTCTTGTGGTTGAACACAATGGAGATGTGTATATGTGTGACCACTTTGTATATCCCGAATATAGACTTGGCAATATCGGTGAAGAGCACCTTCGCGACCTGCAACGAAAGCCTGAGCTGTTCCGTTTCGGCATAGAGAAGCGCAACTCATTGCCTACAGATTGCCGCAAGTGCGAGTATCTCTTTGCCTGTCGTGGTGAGTGCCCCAAACATCGTTTTGCCACTACTCGAAGAGGCGAAAAGGGACTTAACACCTTGTGCGAAGGATACAAACACTTCTTCGATTATACGGCACCCTACATGCAACAGATGCGTTCACTTCTCGAACAGGGTTTGGAGGCCAAGCACATCATACCTTGGGCCAGACAGAGACGTGGGTTTGCCAGCTAACCCTAAAAGCCCCTCCAAGTTCAAAATATTCATGCCCTTACAAAGAAAAAGTTTAAGGCTTTTTGAGTATTCGTAAAAAAGTTTTACTTTTGCATCAATAAGAGTTTTCACATCGATGCGAAACAATAAAAACATAAACATGTTAACACAAATTATCAATGCCAGAATCCTGACTCCTCAGGGCTGGATGAAGGATGGTTCTGTAATCATTCGCGACAACAAGATTTTAGAGGTCACCAACTGCGACCTTGCAGTAATCGGTGCAGAAGTTATTGATGCTAAGGGTATGTACGTTGTGCCTGGCGGTGTAGAAATACACGTTCATGGTGGTGGCGGATGCGACTTCATGGAGGGCACAGAAGAGGCTTTCCGTGGTGCTATAGCAGCTCACATGAAACACGGTACAACAAGTATCTTCCCCACCTTGTCATCATCAACAGTACCCATGATCGAGGCAGCAGCCGAAGTATGTACCAAGTTGATGAAGGAGCCCAATAGTCCTGTGCTCGGTCTTCACCTTGAGGGCCACTATCTGAACATGGCTATGGCTGGTGGTCAGATTCCCGAGAACATCAAGAACCCCGACCCCACAGAGTACATTCCCTTGGTAGAGAAGTGGAATTGTATCAAACGTTGGGATGCTGCTCCCGAGCTTCCTGGAGCTATGCAGTTCGGTAAATACATCACAGAGAAGGGCATCTTGGCATCTGTAGCACACACACAAGCTGAGTATGAGGATATCCATGCAGCACGCAAGAGTGGCTATACCCATGCTACACACTTCTACAACGCGATGCCTGGTTTCCACAAACGTCGTGAGTACAAGTACGAGGGTACAGTAGAGAGTATTTACTTGCATGAAGATATGACCGTAGAGGTTGTTGCTGATGGCGTACACGTGCCTCCCACCATCTTGCGTCTTATCCATCGCATCAAGGGTGTAGAACGCGCTTGTGTTATTACCGACGCACTTGCTTGTGCTGCCAGCGATAGCACCGTGGCATTTGACCCCCGTGTGATTATCGAGGATGGCGTATGTAAGCTCTCTGACCGTTCAGCACTTGCTGGTTCAGTAGCTACAATGGACCGCTTGATTCAGACATTGGTACAAAAGGCCGAGATTCCTTTGGAAGATGCAGTACGTATGGCATCAGAGACTCCCGCCAAGATCATGAACGTATACGACCGCAAGGGTTCTTTGCAGAAAGACAAGGATGCCGACATCATGATTCTCGACGACAACTTGAATGTACGTGCGGTATGGGCAATGGGTAAGCTTGTTGAAGGTACATACAACATTTGATAAATTGCCTTACGAATAAACAAAACGCCTCCGAAAAGTTTTATGCTTTCGGGGGCGTTCATTGTATAGATGATTCCTATATGTCTATAGAGCACTATTTTGTTAAAAAACATACCAAAAGTTAAGGTTTTTTCAAAGCCTTTTTCTAACTTTGAAGCATAATTCTACAATAACCTTAAAAACCGTAAAATACGTATGAAAAGTAAGTACACATTGCCTAAGGATGGTGGTTTGATTACCACAGGTATTCCACGCGACATCTATTGTCGTTACGAAAAAGTTCCCACAAAGATTTTTGAAACAGAATATGCCGGCGTGCAACATGTAGCCGACCAGGTAGTAAATGCAATCAACGCACACAACGGCACAGAGCCCTTCGTATTAGGTCTGACAACAGGTAAGACCCCGTTGGGTTTGTACCAAGAGTTAGTGAAGCGTCATGAGGCAGGTTTAGTAAGCTTCAAGGATGTAGCTGTAGTGAGCCTTGACGAGTTCTACCCTATCTCTCCCGATCATAAGCAAAGCCGCAACTACCGCATTCACGAAGAGTTCATCAACCACATTGATATCGCAAAGGAGAACATCCACATACCCGACGCAACAGTATCGGTAGAGAATATCTCTGAATACTGCAAGGCTTATGATAAGATTGCCAGCAAGGTAGACTTCATGGTGATCGGTATGGGCGAGCAAGGTCAGCTCGGATTCAACGAGCCTGGCGCATACGAGAAATCACACACACGTCTCGTACAATTGAGTCTCCACTCACGCAAGATAGCATCAGGACTCTTCTCTAAGAAGGAAGAGGTGCCCACAATGGCTATCACCATGGGTATAGATACCATACTCAAAGCCAAGAA